>Ga0209702_10001271_pt1 | contig 48963 bp, 47 predicted proteins | sample FRY01_FD_187210 | JGI IMG/M metagenome (GOLD analysis project Ga0209702, IMG submission 187210) | Freshwater microbial communities from Lake Fryxell liftoff mats and glacier meltwater in Antarctica - FRY-01 (SPAdes) (version 2) | ecosystem: Environmental > Aquatic > Freshwater > Ice > Glacier... | reverse complement strand
CTGGGGCGCTTGATCCTCCGGCGGTGTCGCGCAGCCAGAGAGAAAAACAAAAGGGACGAGAAACACCAAGCGAGTTGTAGGCATGCCACATAGGTTAGGAAAATCGGGTCCCTCACGGTGCAATCTCTCCACAGCCTCTGTGCCTCTCCTCAGGGCAATGCTCTATGGTGGGGATATTCGACCGAAGAGGCCCAACCCTCAAGGACAAACGCTGTGAAAGAAACGTACAAAGACTCCCAAGTACTGCTAGACGAGCTTCTCACCGCTGCGGAAAACGTGTTCCTCGAACACGGAGTCAAAGAGACAACCCTGGACCGTGTGTCCCAGCGTTGCGAACTTTCCCTTGCGATGATTGAGGAGCTCTACCCCACCGCAATGGACTTACAGGTCGCGATGCTTAATCGGGAATTTACCCGGATGTACCAAGGCATCATCAACCAGATGGAGAGAGACCCCCTGGGCGGCCTGCTGTCCCGGATGTATACGTACATTCTTACTCAGGTATACGAGCGCCCGGTAGCCAGAACACTTTTCATGATCGATCGCACGGCTCTTCACGAACTAATGACGCACCAGTACGCCCGGGTTTATCTCCCCTCCATCGAAATTCGGCGAGAACTGACCGAGAATCTGCAAAGAGCGGGAATGATCAAGCCCGATGTTGACCCAGGCCTCGTTTCGTCTTGCTTGACTGTCATTTCTGGTGGCATCGCTCTAACAGCACCCCACACCAACCTCGATGAAATTGTGGAAACTTTGATGGGAATGTTCGGGCGAGAATTTGACGCTGATGTCTCTGACACCCATCCGGGCAAGGCCCTCTTTTACGACTGGGCGACCTCGCTGGATTCCGCCACTATTGACCACCGATTCGGTTAAAGTTGGGCGGCTGGCTTCGCCACCACATCAAAGCGACGCATACTTCCCATCGGATTAATAGACCGCGCCTGCTCCACACGATCCAGATTGCACGCCGCCTTACCGAGGTGCTCTTGCTCGCCCAACCGCAGCGCCACATGCCCTGATGCGTCAATGACCTGACTGTGTCCCACACCGTAAGGCAACGGATGATTAACCGCGATGACACTGCACTGCAGTTCTATAGCCCTGGCCCGAAGAAGTGTGTCCCAGTGAAGCACTTTGTCCTCACCGGGAACCCACTGGGCCGGCACAACGATGGCAGTGGCACCGGCATCAACAAGCGCTCGCCCCACTTCGGGGAACCTGAGGTCGTAGCAGGCCATCATCCCCACCTGGAAGCCGGCCCACTCAAAGAGGTGCACTTGGCGTGTGTTGCCCGGACTAATCCACTGGGATTCTCCCGACCCAAAAGCGTCGTAAAGGTGAATTTTTTCCGCCGTGGCAAGCACCCCTTCAGGCCCTACAGCCACCATGGTGTTGAGAGGCTTATCGACGCCGTGGGTGACCAAAAGTGCACCGGCAACGATGGTGATGCCCTCGGCTTCGCCAGAGAGCTCTGAGAGCGAGGTCACCCAGGGGCCATCACGTGACTCGACGGGAACCGCATCGCGCACCCTGACGGGCTCAAACGAGAAAGAGTATTCGGGAAACACCACCAGAGTGGATCCCGCGTCGCGAGCGGCAAAAACCTGGTCGCGGAGGGCCCGAAGGTTGCTCACCGGGTCAACACCAGGCGCAAACTGACCAAGGGTTACCTGCGGTTGCACCTTCATATCGGCAAGCTTAGACACAAAGCAAAATCCCCCTTGAGCGATAGGGGTTCTGGCACTTGGTTGCCGAGGCAGGATGTGAACCTACGACCTCTGGGTTACGAGCCCGAGCAGTCCGACCGCAGATCTCACTAACTACCGGACACCGAGAGCCAGCCGGTCGCGGTCAAGTGACAGGCTAAGGACAAGTTCACTTCTTCCTCCATTCTCGCAGAAATACTCCTCACTGGCCCGTAAGGGATCGGTCTGAACTCGCCGAGGGGACCGACGTGCTTCGGCAAGATTCCAGTTCACCCGTAAACGGCTTCTCGCCAAGCGCTACAATCTTGCATGAGCCAGGCGGAACGCGAGAAACCGATCGGGAATGTTAGGGAGATGGGAATGCAGCGTCGCACAGGGAGCGCCACGAAGATGTCAAGCGAACTGCAAATCCCTTCCCTTCTGTTCGCGGACTTAGACCGCGGGAGCAAAGTGCCACTCCATGCGCAAGTGTCCCAGCGAATTGAATCGGCAATAGTTGATGGTGACCTTCCCCCAGGCTCGCGGCTCGAAGGTGAGGTAGGCCTCAGCGAAAGACTCGGACTGTCTCGCCCGACAATGAGGCGGGCCATCCAGGTACTTGTTGATAAGGGGCTCCTCGTGAGGAGGAGAGGGGTCGGGACCCAGGTAGTTCACGGGTCAATCACGCGCCATCTCAAATTGAGTAGCCTCCACGACGACCTCGTGCAACAGGGGCGCTCGCCACGTACGGAGGTGCTAGTGCATGAGAATGTGCCTCTTGATCCGCAGGTTTCGGCCGAGTTTGAAGTGACCACGCCTACGCCCGTTCTGCACATAAAACGCTTGCGTTTCGCAGATGCGGTAACCGTGGGCATTCTTGAGAACTACATTTTCGCGGGCGATGGCATCGACATTCCGGCTCTCCTTGAGGGAGGGCTGTACGAGACACTCAGGAAGCGCGGTGCCGTCCTGCGGGTATCACGGCAGTGGGTGAGTGCTCGCACGGCCACTCCGACCGAGGAAGAACTGTTGGACCTCAGATCCGGTAGTGCAATCTTGGCACTTCGGCGCATCACCTACGACGACTCTGGAAATGTCGTCGAGCTTGCTAACCATGTGTACCGGCCGGACCGATATCAGATCGAATTCACGCTCGTCGACAACGAATCAGGATGATGCAGGGGTTGAGCTCTCTCTGCCTCCCATCAAGGCCTCGACTTCCCTGCGGGTTCCAAAAGCGGTCGAGCACCCTCGGCGGGACGCCACGAGGGCTCCGGCAGCGTTAGCAAATTCAATGACTTGCTGCATGTCTAGCCCCGCGAGCAAGCCGTCACACAAAGCGCCTCCGAAAGCATCGCCTGATCCAATCCCGTTAATTATCTTGACTGCGATTGGCGAGGCTTCCATTTCGAAATCCTTGCTTTTTGCCAGGACGCCGTCCGGTCCACGCTTCACTATGGCGAGCTGGACGCCAAGGTCAAGAAGGGCAAGCGCAGCATCGTGTGGCTCTGCTACGCCAGTAACAAACTTGCTCTCTGAGACGTTTCCTACAGCCACCGACATTCCTGGGAGCACCTCCCGGATGACTCTTTTGGCCTCACGTTCGCTGGCCCAAAAGCCTGGCCTTAAATCCAAGTCGATGATAACCGGATTACCGTTTCGTAGATCGAGCGCACGATAGTGAGCATCGCGCCCGATTCCACCAGAAAGACCACTTGACGTCATCCAGAGAATATTCGCGGACTCGATCACTTGGCTGTCAAGCTTGTCACGATCAATCAGCTGGTCGGCAGCCGGTGCGGGTCGATAAATTGAGAGGGGAAAGTCGTCGGGAGGAGATATTTCACACACCGCAACCGGCGTGAGCACGTCCCCGGATACTTGCACCCCGCGGATATCAACGCCCTCGGCCTCAAGTCCTTTGAGTAGAAGGAGACCAAGAGGATCAGCGCCTATACAACTGATCACTCCCGTTCGTCTACCGAGTCGGCTCGCGGCAATTGCAACGTTGGTGGGACTCCCCCCGACAGAGGTCTCAAACCTCGAACCCACGCTGAGAGCACCATCACGGGTTGGGTAAAAATCGACAAGCGCTCGGCCCATCGTTAGGACTTCGAGGGCCTGTGTCCTCATTGTGCGTCCGCTCCGCTTTCGCCTGCTGCGTCGTCGAGACGGGGATCGAAGAGAATCTTCATTCCTTGTCCTGTTCTGAGCGAATCGATCACCTCATCCCAATGTCTCAGCGACCAAACCGATGAAATCATTGGCGCGAGGTCGATAAGGCCCCGCGACAAGAGAGACATCGCACGGCGCCACGACTCAGATGTGGCGGCAAAGCCAGAAGTGACCGTGAGTTCTTTGTAGAGCACCAAATCAAACGGAATGGACACATCCCGACCGTGAATTCCCACGCTGACATAGCGCCCACCCTTCCGCACGGCCTCAAGCGCAGCCCGCGCGCCTCCGGCAGTTCCTGAGCACTCCAACACAACGTCGTAGTCTGTGGCAGCGCTCCCCTGAGAGACCGTGAACCCCATCGAACTTGCAATCACAAGTCGACCTGCGTCTCCCGCGAGCCCACTCAAGGTGACGATGGCCCCAGCAGAGCGAGCAACTTGCGCAAGCAATAATCCCATTGGACCGGGGCCGGTGACGAGCACGCGATCTCCCGCGTTTACGATCGGCGGATCCAACAGCAGGTGTGTGGCGCAAGCGAGCGGCTCGCACAACGCCGCCTCTTGAAGTGAGAGTGTGTCAGGGATCCGATGCACGAGGTGGGAAGGGACTCTCACAAACTGCGCAAAGCCCCCATCGACAAAAGACCCCATCGAAGTCTTGTTATCGCAGAGATTCCTCCTTCCGCTTCGACACCAGGTGCAATCGCAAGCCTGGTGGTGGGTTTCGCACGCGACACGCGCACCGAGCAACGAGGGTTCCGCGTCCTCGCCAACTTCAACAACCACGCCTGCGACCTCGTGACCCAGGACTACGGGAGGGCGCGATGGATAGGCATCGTCAAGAAGGTGGAGGTCAGTGCCGCACACCCCCGCTGCGTGAACCTCGACAATGACACTGTCGACACCTGCCCTGGGCCGCGGGACTTGCTGGAGTGCCACCCCTCCTTCTCCATGGTGAGACTTTACGACCGCAAACATAAATTCACCCACCGCATGTCTCCACTAGCTCAACGTGTCCCGAGCGGTCCACATGCTTTACTGCACCTGACCCTCCACTGAGTAACACCATGGTGTACCAGCTAGTCATCGACTCTCCAGGAGCAAGCGTGTGTGCCATGTTCCGCTCTCGAGCACCAGTGAGCCCGTCGTATGGCCAAGAGGTCTGAGCTTCGAGCGCAAGCATCCGCGCTCGCCCATAAAACGGAAAGCCAGGGTCATCGCGCATGACCCATAGCCAGGACACGGGAAAAGCCTTGAGATCCCATGCAAGCGCGACACTCGGAAGTCCCTCCGGTTGCCGAACAGCCGCCCACGACTCTCTGAGCCCGTGCACGTAAAGCAGCCGATGAACGAAAGAATCAGGTACGACGCTCACGTCAACAGGCGCACCCTCTGTCGATACAGCCCTCGGCCATGAGAATTCTGCGTTGAGCAGACCGCCCGGGCGACCGTCATCAGGCACGCAAAGCGCTCCCTCCGGGTAGTCGACTACCGTTCCTGCGACGGCGGGAAATGCAGGATGGTGTCCCCACACGAAGTCCACCTCAACATGTCCTTCATTCCTGACCTCCCCCTCAATGCGGAGTACAGGCAGGACAGGGTCGAGGAACATTGCCCGTCGAAGAAGTAGAGGGCTGCGCGCCGCCACGGTGAGCTCGCACTCGAGTTCGGAGAAATGCTCAACCTTCCATGAAGAGACAGCGGCTTCTCCATGGAAAGGATGCGGAACACCGTCGACTACTGACGGAAGGCCTGCGTTCGGGAAGGTCTCTTGCCAGCCTCCTCGATATCCCGAGTGGAAGTCGAGGTCGTCATTCCCGTAGCTCACACTATGCCGCGCAGGGATTGGCGAGCGCCAGTCATAGCATGCGAGGGCATTCACCCCATGCTCATCAATTACCGCAGTAATCGTCGCGCCGTACTCCTCGTCTACACACACTGTCATGCTTTCGTTCTTCAGGGTGATCATGGTCCTCCTCGACCGCGATTCAGCTTTGGGATCCAATGTGCCCCCAAAGCGGGGTATTGCACTCAGACGAAATTCCGACAATACTCGATTGTACTCACATTAAGGAATGGCAATGTTTAACCTCGTAGGCACAGTCGCGGTCGTCACTGGAGGCTCCAGCGGAATTGGACAATCTATCGCCATGGCGCTGGCTCGTGCAGGCGCAGACATCGCGACAATCTTTCTCACCGAGGACGGAATAAAAGAAACCGAGGACAGCGTGAGAGGGTCTGGGCGGCGGTTCCTGGCGGTTCAGGGAGATGTGTCGAGCCGCGCCGAAATGGAAGCTTTTGGGAGGAGCGTAATCACGGAATTGGGGCCCCCCGATATCTGGGTAAACAATGCGGGGCACCTGATGGTGAAACCGTTTTTGGAGACAGACGATGCCCACTGGCGCAGGCAGTTGGGATCCAATCTGGAAGGATACTTCTACGGATGTCAGATTGCTGCACGCTCCATGAAGGCGCGAGGGAGCGGGAGGATCATTAATGTTACGTCGGTATCGCTCATTCAGCCTTTCACAAATGGGGCGGCTTACGTTACCTCCAAGGGAGGCGTATACGGCTTGACTCGTGCCCTGGCTGTCGAATTGGGGCCCTGGGGGATTACTGTGAACGCAATCGCACCGGGCGCCGTCCACTCGCGGCTGAATGCAGGCGTCTACACCCCCTCGGTGCGAGCACAATATGAGAGTCGCATCCCTTTGGGACGCATCGGAGTGCCAGATGACATCGCCTCAACCGCGGTGTATTTGGCTGCAAATGAATCGTCATACGTAACAGGAGTGCAAATACCGGTCGACGGCGCGCTCACCATTAGTGGCGACGTTGGTATGGGGGACCAAGAATGACGATACACATCGCAGCGGAGGTTATCGATGACGGTTACTCACTCCTCGAAGGCCCGCGCTGGAAAGGTGGATCGCTATGGATGTCCGACTTTTTTACCCACCGCGTTCTTCGAGTCGATGACGCGGTAAGCACTGGGATTACCGTCTCAACCGTCTGCGTTGTGGAGGGTCAGCCGAGCGGTCTGGGATTCCTTCCCTCGGGAGAAATTCTCATCTCGTCAATGCTTGATCGACGCGTTCTTAGCTGGGACGGTTCCCGGCTGCGCGAGGTTGCTGACCTGTCCGGGATGGTCTCAGGTCCGCTCAACGATCTCGCAGTTGACAGCGATGGAAGCGCTCTGGTTGGAAATTTTGGCCTGGATCCCCTGGGTGAACGTGTCGCCGCACCGACGCCGCTCATTCGGGTCTTCCCCGATGGCAAGATCCAAGTTGCTGCGGAGGATCTAATTTTCCCCAACGGAATCGTCATCGACACGGCCAATCAGCGAGTGTTAGTAGCCGAGACCTACCGAGGCCGCGTGACGGCGTTCGATAGTGTCGACGGAGTGTTGCGCAACCGGACTACCTGGATCACACTCTCTGAAGATCCCATGGAATATGCAATTCCCAAGGCGACTCGTCAGCTCACATCACTGCCGGATGGATTAGCCCTGGACCCCACGGGAGCGGTCTGGGTTGCAGACGCTATCGGCAGAGGCGCCTCCCTAATCAACGACGCAGGTCACACCGTGGCCTTCGTGTCGACCGGCGCCTACAGCGCCTACGCCGTCGCTGTCGGAGGCGCTCGCGAAGAAACTCTTTACCTCTGTTGCGCTCCACCCGCAGAGTCCTTCGACCCCACAACGGAATTTCGATCTGTACTAATGCGAGCAGATCTTTGCTCAATTCGCACTGTCACCCAAAACAAAGGAAAGTAATGTCACTCTCCCACCAACTACTGCCGTCCCACGGATCGACTGCTCCAACCGTCCCACGACCGAAAGTCGCTCAAGAGGCTGCTGTGCTTACGGTCCAGGACGGGCTCCCAATTTACTACAGCGACGATACGAGTCCAGTTTCGGCTGTGCGGGTCGTCCACCCCACCAATCCCAAGGCGCCATCGAAGAACCACAGCATCGTCATGCTGTACCTACCGCCGCACGCAGAAATGGAACTACACGCCCACGAAACGGAAGAAACTTACGTCATTCTCTCTGGCACCGGAACGATGCTGAGAAACGGGGGCAACTGCGATGTGGGCCCCGGGACATTCATCTACATGCCGGCCTGGTGCGACCACGGGATTAAGAACACCGGGACAGAGATGCTCACCATCCTTCTGGCGACCTCGCCCCCAAACCCCTAAGAATCACTCAAAAAAATAAGCCTGGGTTCTCGGAGAGCCGGATTCGAGAGCGCTCAAGGTGGGCAATTAGCTGCCGTTCTGCACGGGAGACATGACCGCTGACGATTGCGTCGCAAATAAGGGCATGCTCGTAGTTCGCGATTTCAAAATCGTGCGGCGCGAATGTCGTGAACAGAACACGGCGGTAGCGATGGGTTGTGTTCCATAAGCCTTCGATCATACTCATGAGCCTTTGGGAGGGCACTCCTGCATATGTCGCGAGATGGAACTCTAGGTCTTGATGTAGCCAGGCGAGTGCGTCCTCACCGCGCGCGCGCAGAGATTCAGCTCTGTTGACGATGTCCTCAATTTGGACTGGCGTGAGGTGCGGAATGCTCTCGCCTAAGGCGAGCGGCTCAAGACGCTCACGCAGCTTGTATGTATCTATGCATTCGTCGAGGTCGAGCGACGCCACACGCGCACCGCTGTTGGGCAGGATCACGACGAGCCCTTCGCTCTCGAGCTGACGCAGGGCTTCGCGAACCGGAATCCGACTAATACCCAAAAGCCGCGCGGTCGACTGCTGACCGATCCGCGCTTTGGGAAGAAGCTCCCCACTGAAAATCATCTCGCGTATTTTCTCCGCAACATGGCTGCCCATGTATCCCAAATCGACGCCTTCCGACATGGTCCTCCTCAGGTGCGACCAAACCCAGGATAACGGACCCCCCCATCAGACTCACCTTCTAAGGGGTCCGATTCGTGCGTCGACAACCGAGTAATTTCCGTTGCCATCCAGGGGAATAATGGGAGCGTCCTGATGAGCCCACGCAGGTCGGACTCAGATTCCGCCCGGGCAATAATAAGATTTTCCCATGGCGCTCCCCCCACTCGCCAGATGCGCAGAAACACACCGCTTTGGACCAGCTCAGCAGCGCGCGCGCGCTCGCGACTAACCAGGAGTTCGCGCTCAGTCGCTTCGAGCGCGAGTGCAGCAGAGAGGTCAATTCGAATTGCGAAAATCACGGGGTCGAACCTCGTATCTGATCCAGTACCGCGGCAACGACGTCGGCCACGTCGGGCACGATTGCGCCCTGCAACACGGGTGAAGCAGGAATTCTTGACTCCGCCGCTGTGATCCTTCTTACAGGCACCGCAAGTTGCTTGAAACTTGCCTCGGTAATCGACGAGGACACCTCTGCACCAAATCCTGCGAGACCCACCGCCTCGTGAAGAACAATTACCCGACCAGCGCCAAGTTTCACTGCGGTACCCAATGCGGCTCGATCTAGCGGCCGCAACCATCGGAGGTCGAGAACTCCTACCTGGACGCCGTGCCCGGATTCCAGAAAAGTCGCCGCCGAAAGCGCCACGTCGACCATCCGACCCCAGGTGACGATCGATGCCGAAGCGCCATTTCGGCGCCAACGGGCTCCGCCGATAGGAACCGCACCCTCAGTTTCTCGAACATCTCCCGATACCTGGTAAAGCGCCCGATGTTCTAGAAGAACAGTGGGATCGGGATCGGCAATCGCCGCACGAGTCATTTCGTAGGCGTCATCAGGACTCGATGGGAGCCCCACACTCACTCCGGGTATGTGAGCGAGAATAGATTCGATACTTTGGGAATGTTGGGCGCAGGAGCCAGGAGTAGCGCCCTGCTGAATGCGGATTGTCATAGGCGCGGTTAAGCGGGATCTGTTGATATAACGGACATTCGACGCCTGATTGACAATCTGATCGAGGGCGACGAACACGAAATCCGCCCACATAATTTCCACGACGGTGCGGACTCCCTCCAGACTCGCACCAAGAGCGGCACCCATAATCGCCGATTCGGAAATTGGTGTATCGAAGACACGTGATTCCCCGAATTCTTTTTGCAACTGACGCGTGACACCAAAGATCCCTCCGGGCTGGCCCACATCCTCGCCAAACAAAAGCAGGTCACCTCGAGTCCCGAGTTCCGCGCGCAGCGCCACGTTGATCGCCTTTTGATAAGTCATCGGTGTTGGCGCCCGAAGCTCATGAGCCCAATTCTCTGAGCCCGCCCCGCCAGTATCAGGTGGCATATGGTCGAGGGCCGTCATGGGATCAGGCCGAGGAGCCGCCAGCGCCTCGGCGCTTGCGAGAGCGAGCACCGAGGAAATTTCAGCGCGAGTTGTCCTGACGACGAGATCTGAGATTGCACATTCGCGAATCAGTCTCTCGATCGGGTCAGCGGCCACCGCAAGGGCAGCATCCGCAGCCGACCGGTAGTGCTGGATGTCTCGGTTGTAATGTCCAGAGAGTCGATGGGTCAGACAATGAATGAAAACCGGACCCGCGCCAGCCCGCGCGATTAGTCGCGCCTCGGTTACAGCTGTTGCGACGGCAAATGGGTCGTTGCCGTCGACCTCCATTGCTGCGATGCCCAAAGCCTCAGCACGAGAAACATAGCGCCGGTTTCGGACGACCCGTTCGGTGGGCGTCATCTCCGACCACCCATTGTCTTCACAGATCACGATCAAAGGCAAGGAGCGAGCGGCCGCGAATACGAGCCCCTCGGTGACTGAACCTTGATTCATCGCACCGTCACCAATCGATACAACCACCACACGCTCGCTGGTCATCGACGCGCTCGCAAGAGCGAGTCCGGCTCCAATGGGCACACCGGCTCCAACAATAGAGTTCTCCCCGAAAAAACCATGGTCGGGATCGCTCAGGAGAGCCGAACCTGCCCGCCCTCCGTTGAGACCTGACTCTCTGTGAAGTATTTCCGCGAGCATCGAAAGTGGATCACTGCCGAGGGCCAACGCCCAGCCGTGACCTCGATAGGTTGCAATCACCCGGTCTATAGGCATCAGGCTAGAGACCGCCCCAACAGGGACAGCCTCCTGCCCGAGGCATAAGTGAACTGATCCATCCACTTCGCCAGCTTCTGTCAGTTGCTGGACCTTGTTCTCAAATTCCCTGATTAAACTCATACGCTCAAGAGCGGCCTGTGCGTCCATCGGCGCGCCCGCGCCGTCTAGCGCCGTCATCAAGCGACTTCACGCTCTCGTTCTGATTTAGAAAGGGAACTACTAGGGAGACTCAGCAGTTCGAGAGTTATCCCATCCGGGTCGAGGAAGTAGCAGGCAGCTCCCCCGGAATTAACGCCCTGCGTGATGCGAACCGGCGGGTTGACAAACTCCACACCGTGACGCTCCAGGCGCTCATACACGGAGTCGATATCCAGGACGATAAAGGCAAGGTGTGCGGCGCCAACCCTCGTGATCGGAATGCGTGAATTGGCAGACCGAGGAATCACGTACTCGACAAGTTCGAGCATATGGGAAGAGATCCCAGGAGAAACCCCTGGAATCTTAAACTGAGCAACTTCCAGGACTGCGTCCGGCACACCGACAAGCGTGCGGATGTAGTCTGAGTCGCTCCGCTGGCGCGCCACGAGCTCAAGACCAAGCATCTTCGTATACCAATCAATGGATTGTTCGATATCAGAGACAGTGAAAGAGAAGTGCAGCACGTCCCTCATGCGAACCACCCATCTCGGCAAACCTCTGCAAGAGCGCCACGGCACAACTTCGCCCTCGTCATGAGAGCAAGTCCTCAGTCACGGGTCCGGCGGTTAGCGAAAGGCCTCCGTCAACCACCAGATTATGGCCGGTCACCCACATCGATTGATCGCCGCCGAGGAAGAGAATCGCCGAGGCGATGTCATCAGTGTTTCCCACACGACCGAGGGGCGTGTGTTGGAGCCATCGCTCGAGCATTGCTGGCTCCAAATTACCCGTGCGCCTGGCCATGGGCGTCTCTACAAGCCCCGGAGAAACGCAATTGACCCGCACACCGTAGCGGGCCAGTTCGAGAGCAGCACTTTTCGTGAGCATCTCAACACCGGCTTTCGCAGATGAGTAGGCTGACGAGCTCCACGTGGGGATGTTGGCGTTAATCGAGGCGACATTAATAATCGCGCCACCGAGACCGCTCTTGATCATCTCCCTCGCTTCGTGCTTAACGGAAAGAAAGGTTCCCGCAAGCACAATAGAGTGAACCCGTTCCCAAGTCGTAAGGAGCTCGTCGACAAGTGGAGCCCCCTCGCCCATGCCCGCCGCGTTAACTGCCAGGCGAAAGTTCCCGCACTCCCCCGCGGCCGCAACCATCCTTTGAATGTCGCTCTCGTTACGCACATCCACGCAGAGGGGAATTATGCCACTGCCAGATGCCCGAGCCAATGCGTCGAGCGCACTCGGGTCACTGTCCGCCACGACGACTTGAGCGCCGTTTTCGCGAAGGCGTTCAACGACGCGCAGACCAATGCCTGATGCTCCGCCGGTAACGACGGCTGTTAAGGGCGGGTCAGTCATGCGCGTTTCCTCTCACAGCACGGCAATGGGGGCGACCATTGCCCCCGTCGATCCTTTGCCCTTGATAGGAGTCATGATGAATAGAAATTCGCTCTTGCCTCTATCCGCTAGAGAGGACGTTGCAATGTTCTCAATAATGTATGTTCCGGTCTCGGCGAGCAGGTGCTGATGAACCACGAACGCACGGTCAACATCTTCAAACGGGATCACCTCGAAAGCCCAGTTGTCAGCGCCAACCACAGAAACTCGTCTCTCCGTCAACCAGTGGGCAACATCCCAACCAGCCCCTGGTTCCCCTGACAAGAAACGCTGGTTGTCCTTTTGCCACAAAGACATCCATCCGGTATGCAACAACACTGCATCGCCGGTCCCGATGCTGACTTCCTGGCGATCACAGGCCGCCTCTACGTCAGCCACGGTGACAACGTCGCCCGGTTCGAGCATCTCGACACCACGAATATTTGCGATGTCCAAGCATATTCCACGGGTAATCCACGGTGACATATGTTCAGCGCCAAGATCTCGGAGCCCGCTTCTCGAGACGAACTCTGTGTGATGGATTCCGTTGTAGCCACGGCCAGCGATGCCATTGTGCGCAAGCCCGTCGACATGGCAACCAACATGAGCAGAGCTCATAATAAATTCCTCGACACCTGTCCACTCGCTGGGATCATCTGAGTGCCCGGGCAGAATGCTCTCGGTTAGGATGAACTGCCGCCAATCCCGGTCCGCAGGGCCAGGCATGCCGGTCTCCAGCACCGGTGCGAGCTCAATAATTTCTCCGGTACGCGCCAACGCAAGCGCCTGAAGCGTGCGCTCGGAAGTTAGCTCATTAAGTGAACCCCGACGATCGTCAGCCCCGTAGCGTGACGGCCACCACTGAGGGCTAAGACTTCCCGTGCCGTCGTAGGCGCTCACGAGACACTTCTGTGCGTATGAGTACCTAAGTGGGTTGCATCTATCGAAATTGCGGCCTCGGTCGCGCCAGTGATGTGACCGACCACCTCGCCCGGGGTGACTTCAGACTTCTTTACGTCCGCCACGAGTCGACCGCGACGGAGGACGAGGATGCGATCGCAGACACTCCACAAGTGGTCGATGTTGTGGGTCACCAGGATCGTTGTCAGACCCCTCTCCTTGAGCCCACCAAGCAGGCGTAGGACCTCTGCGGATTCGCGCACACCCAGAGCAGCAGTGGGCTCATCGAGCAAGAGCAAGCTGCGCCCCCAGTACGCACCGCGAGCAATCGCCACTGCCTGACGTTGGCCGCCGGACATCTTTGACACTTTTCGGTTCGCGAAGGGCACTCTGACGTCGAGTCGAGCGAGGGCGTCGTCCGTCTCTGTCCGCATGTGCTTCTTCCGCAATATTCCAAAACTGCGTAGCTCACGCCCAAGGAAGAAGTTCTCCGCGATGGTGAAGCGACCTATGAGCGCAAGATCTTGGTAAACAGTTTCGACTCCATGTCGACGTGCAGCCGCGGGGCTGTCAAGAGATACCGTCACTCCTTGCAGAGCGATGGATCCACTACTCGGCTCATGCACCCCTGAAATAGTCTTGAGGAGAGTTGACTTTCCTGCCCCGTTATCGCCCACTAGCCCTATCGACTCGCCTCTGGCAATTGATAACGAGATATCGTCCAAGGCGTGAAGCCCTCCAAACCACTTCTGCAGGTTGCGCACCTCAAGTATTGGTTCGGGAACGTAGTTTTCGCTCATGTCGTCCATCTCCTGCATCACAGTTCTGAGGTGTATTTGCGGCTCAGCGTGCTGAGGGCCACGGCGACGATTAGCAGCCCGCCAGCAAACAGGTACTGGGTAAATACCGGGGCCGAGAAGATTGCGAGACCGTTAAAGCCGACCGCAACGGTCAAAACCCCCAGCACCGTTCCTATGATGTGGAACTCGCCATCCCGAAGTGCGGCAGATCCGAGAAATGCTGCGGCGAAGGCCTGCAACAGGTAAACGTCCCCGGCGTTGGCGTCACCGCTGCCAAGCGATGCCGCGAGCAAAATGCCCCCTGCGGTGGCACAGAATCCGCATATGACAAATGCAGAGATTCGGGTGCGTGGGACGTCAATGCCGAGTCGCCGCGCAGCCTCGGGATCATCTCCAGCGGCCTTGATGTGCTGACCGAGCGGAGTCATATTGAGCAAGATCCACGTTCCAGCGATGAACAAGATTAAGATAATAATCGGGTACGGGATAACTCCGAAGAGCTTTCCTAGAGACAGTTGGAGGAAACTACCATCATCACGGACTGAATAGGTCACCCCTTCTCCATACAAGAGGTTGACGGCAAAAATTATGGTGCCCGTTCCGAGCGTTGCAATGAGTGCGTTTACTCCAAGCTTGGTGACTACCAACCCATTCAGGACGCCAAATACGGTGCCTATCCCCAGAACAATAAGGATGGTGAGCCAGATTGGGAGTCCGGGATTGCCATCAGGGTTCCCCCCACCGACACCCATGAGCCCAAGCCCACTTAGCAGTCCCACCGAGAAGACCCCGGCAATGCTGGCTTGATAACCGACACTTAGGTCGAAGTCTCCTCCGACGAGGCAGAGTGTGAGGCCCAGAGCGACAATGGCACCGGGAGCAAGATTTGTCAGAACAGCGAGAATGTTCCCCGAACTTCCGAAAGTAGTCGGAGCTGCAATATAAAAGCCGATCGTCATCCCGAGCAGTACGACGACTGTGCCGTACTTTCCTCCGAAAGCAAGAGCTTTAAGTCGGAATGGAACGTGCCTCTTTGTGGCTGAATCACCATTCGCGGCAGCCGACGCCGCGCCAGCAATGGCTTCATCCGCAGTGGGGTGATTTGTCATGGGGGGTGCTCGCTTCCTTGGAACGGAAAGGTGCCCGGGTCTCACTGTGAAGGCCCGGGCACCCGCGGAGTGATACTTAGATGCCTTCTTCCGTGAAAGCAGCCGGGAAGTCCACCTCGTACTGCTCTACGTTCTCGGTCGTGACGATGAAGAACGCCGCAGGAACGAGCTCAGGATTATCGATGGTGAGCTTACCAGAGACCACTCGCTGTGCCGCCTCGATCGCCTGAGTCGCTTGAGCATTACGTCCGTTCTGTATATTTGCGACGATGTAACCTTCTTTGACCAATGAGAGGCCTGCAGGCGTTGCGTCATAGCTGTAGATTCGCACGTCGGTTCTGCCTGCCTGTTTCAGGGCAGCAACAGCACCTTCAGCTGGCTGGTCGAAAACGGCATAGATGGCGAGATCCACCCCTTCAGTGGGCGGGTTGGCCGCAAGCCAGGCAGCTGTGAAGTCACGTCCACCTTGTATGGCTCCAGGAATAGGAACTTCCTTGTCCGTGAGCGTGAACTTTGGGTCTGCTAGTGCGACTTCCTGGAGGAGCTGGTTTCGACCCTGTCCTGGCGTTGCTAGCAGATAGGTCAGATTAAGTACCACGACTTTTTCTGAATCAGCAAAGTCAACGCGGATCTTGTCACCCATGTCAGGAACGTAGCCGACATTGCTCGACCAGAGGACTCCATCACTCAGTTTTCCGGCACTCATGGCAAGCACAGGAACCCCGGCGGCCGTGGCTGCGGCTATTCCGGTGGCGAGAGTGTCGGTGTCGAAGGCCATAGTGAGCAACATGGTTGCACCCTTTTGGATCATGACCTGCATCAGCTGGTTAGCGCTCGACGAGTCCCCCGCGGGGTTGGCTGCTTGGTAGTCCGTTTCCCAGCCCAGCTCCTCAGCTTGCCTGACAACCTCCTCGGCTGTCTTGTTCAGCGTGGCGTCGGCCGCACTGTACCCAATGATGCCGAGGACGACCTTCTCCGCGACCACTTGATCTGTACTTTCCGGTGCCGGCGTAGTGCTTTCCGGTGCCGGAGTCGAGCACGCTGCCAGGAGTAGTGCCCCAATAGCGATGGATGCGAATGACACCAGCCGACTGCGTCGACGGGGTCTCCGACTATCCGAAGTGTCTCTGTTCATTACCTATCTCCTTTGATTGGTTTGGGTCAAGCGGAGCGTGATTGCTTTGATTGGATCCCAAGTGGTGAAAAACTACCATATGTAATCACATTAAGTCCACAGGCGACGGTGGCGGAATAATTCCCGCCACAACAAGCTTACGTAACACATAATCAGAAAAACACTCCCAATTTGTGCGTTAGCACTATGTAAGGACATTTGGTATACTGGATCCAAATTGAGAATGGGAGCGAATCATCGATAACGCACGCGAGTCCATGTACAAAGCTCTTGCTCGCCCCTCAGGCGCGTTCAACATGCTCGCCATTGACGCACGGGAATCAATGCGGAAAATTATCAGGGACGCCGGTCTTCCCCACACTGACGGGGAATTATCCGATTTCAAGAGACTGGTCGCGGAGCAGGTTGGAGGAGAGGCGTCGGCGGTCCTGTGCGACCTCCAATATGGGGAAAGAGCAATCGAAACGCTACGCCGCTGCTACCCAGGCACTGGCCTTGTCCTGGCAGTCGACCGATATGAGGAGGAATTTCTGGGATCTTTGATCGAGTCTCGGTTCGATGAAAAGGCGGCAGAGCGTGCACTCAGCGTCGAAGGCGTTATTGCCTTAAAGCTGTACGTGTTCTGGCGGCGTGAGTCCCGCGAACATTTCCTCGAACCCGCCACTCGTCGATTCATCGAGCATTGTCGAAGCAGTGGCGTCCTCTCCCTCGTGGAGGGTGTGATCACGACGGACGCCGCGAGTCCCAACTTCGACACAGATCTTGTTGCTGCCGCCGCGGACTTCGGGCGCCTCCAACCTGACCTCTACAAAACGCAACTGCCGAGCCTTGGCCGCCAGAATTCCGATGAAATTGAACGTGTTGCCCGCGAGTTGACCGACGCAGTAGGTGTCCCGTGGGTTGTTCTTTCTAAAGGGGCAAAACCTCATCTCTTCGCCAGTTCAGTCGAGGCTGTGTGTCGAGGCGGCGCGTCTGGAATCCTCGCTGGTCGGGCAATTTGGAGTGGAGCACTCAGCGAAGATGATGCCGAGGAGGAGCTTAAGACTCACGGCCGGGGACGCCTGCAGGACTTAGGACGAATTGTCGACAGATGGGCGCATCCATGGAGCGCAAGACCACCCCAGAAATAATTGCCGCGGGTCTGCTGAAAGTTCTGATCCCCCACAAGGTCGGGGTCATCTTGGCACTCTGGAAGAATTTGGAGGAGTTGTGACTGCAAACCCTCCGGCTTGTGCCGGCTGCGAGGCAAGAGTATCCAGTTCGGACGGGACCGCATAGTTCAAGTCGTTCCATCGGATGGCATCGCGGGGGTCTTGATTTGGTCGCCTCGCCGCATCGGAAGCTTGGAAATCCTCAGTCCGACGCCTTGGGGCCTTACTGGGATCCGCGAACATCGACAGTTGCGACAAGATGATGCCTAATGGCCGTCCAACAGGTGAGCGTCGTCCGTGCCCGAACGGCGGCGCTCTATAAATTCCGAGACCATCTCCGTCAGTCCCGTCCCCTTTCCTCATAGCCGACGCCGCCGCGTAGTAAAGGGCACGTCGATCTTTGCCAACATCCCGACGCTTGCCTGGCTTCGTCTGCCCGGGACAGAACGGAACGCCTCGGTTTCGCGGAGTTGTCGTCCTTGAGAGTTGCGGCAGCCCCTGTGGCGGACAGCAGGCTCCTTCGCTGAATCCGATTTTTTCAGGCTTCCGCCTGCCATCCCAGTGAGGCAACGTTATGTAGGCAAGATCGACGAGGTTGTGAGCGAGGGCCTCGGCATGAGACGTGACGAGATCCTCCTGGGCGCTGGATTCGGGGTCCGGGCGTTCGGCTCACCGCGAGAAGATCGGCCCGAAGAACTCTCCTAGTTCAGCAGTTGCCTCGAGTGGCAGCACGGCGGCGACGTATTGGTCGGGCCGCACAACGACGAAGGCGCCGCCCCTGCTGACCTGTCGCGTGTCGAAAATATTGTCGCGCGGGTCGGCCGCGTAGACCTTCTCGTAGTCGAGCAGGCGCAAAGGTCCGGTCTCTGGCAGGAACACCGCTGGCACGGCCATGATGTCGATGGCGTCGTGGCGCTGCTGGAAGACAATCTTCACGTCGAACCAGTCCGTGAAGTCGATCCCCTCGGGCACAGCAGCGAGCGGGGAATCTGGATCCGAAGCCAGCCAGCTTGCCGCCGCACCAGCCGCCGTCGCGTGGTTATCCGCGAACACATATATGCGCCAGCGCCCGTCGGCGCGAGCGTGGTGGCCCAACTGGATTACGTTCCCGTCGCACACACGCATGACGTTGGCGGACCGGAAGCGCTTGCCGACCGGGTAACCGATAGCTACGTTCTGATGGCGCGTATCGCCGGTCACGAGTGAGGACGAGTACTCAGTCATGAAGCCCGCCGGGAACTCGGCAGTCCGCACGTAGAACTCTTCAAGCTCGTTCGGATCGACGAGATCGTCTGGCTTAGTGGCCATCAGCGTCGACCACCGCTTGTCGAAATCGATCAGTTCACGTGCAACGACCTGGCGCTCGGCAGAGTAGGTGGAGAGAAGTGAGTCGGGTGAGCGCCCCTCGAGCACGTGGCCCAACTTCCAGGCCAGGTTGAAGCCGTCTTGGAAGGAGACGTTCATCCCCTGCCCCGCCTTGGCACTGTGCGTATGGCACGCGTCGCCCGCGATAAACACTCGTGGAGTCCGCGCACCCTGCGCACTAAGGGGAACGTCGTCGAAGCGATCGCTCAATCGATGACCCACCTCGTAGACGCTGTGCCATGGAGCATCCTTAACATCGAGCACGTACGGATGGATGATGTCGTTCGCTCTAGCAATGATTTGGTCGAGCGTCGTCGCGCGAATCGACCCGCCGTCGGTGGGATCGACTTCGCCCAGATCGACGTACATGCGGAATAGGTGCCCGCCTTCCCTCGGGATGAGCAGGATGTTACCCACGCTCGACTGGATTGAGCATTTGGTCCGGATGTCGGGGAAGTCCGTAACGGCGAGCGCGTCCATGACGCCCCACGCGTGGTTCGCCTGATCCCCCGCGAGCACGCAGCCGATCGCCTCGCGCACTCGACTGCGTGCTCCGTCAGCGCCCACCACGTACTTCGCCCGAACCGTGCGCGGTCCTTCGGGGCCCACAAAGTCGACCGCAACCGGATGCTCGCCCCCCTTGCTTAAGGTGAGGCCGACGAACTCGTACCCGTAATCGGGCTTCATGCGAGCCGGACCGTTCGCCATGTACTCGGCGAAGTAGTCGAGAACACGCGCCTGGTTCACAATGAGATGGGGGAACTCGCTGATTCCCGTCGGATCGTCAATGGTTCGCGCTGTTCGCACTATGCGGGCGATGTCGACCGGATCGGGCTTCCAGAACGCCATTTCGGTGATCCGGTAGGCCTCGGCAGTAATTCGATCCGCAAACTCAAACGCTTGGAACGTCTCCACGCTTCGCGCTTGGATCCCGTCGGCGTGCCCTATATCGAGGCGACCTTCGCGACGTTCGACGATACGTGTAGTCACAGAGGCAAACTGGGAGAGCTGCGCAGCGGCGATCATTCCGGCCGGGCCCGCGCCCACGATGAGGACGTCAACCTCGTCCGGAAGGCGCTCCGGGCGGTCCAGCCCGACGCCTGCCGGAGCGTGGACGCGCGGGTCGCCCGATACGTAACCATGATCGTGGAATTGCATTGGCACCTCACTGTCGAGATTTCGTATTCTCACGATTTATCATATATTATTTCAGATATTAGATGCGAGAGGACATTGTGTTCGATTTCACTCCGGGAAAAATCATCGCTCTCCACTTGAACTACCCGTCGCGTATAGCTCAGCGTGGCCGCATCCCCGCGCAGCCGTCATACTTCCTCAAGCCCAGTACGTCTGTAGCCGCCACCGGTGTGCCTCTCGAACGGCCCGCGGGCACGGAGTTGCTTGCTTTCGAGGGTGAGGTCGCACTGGTGATTGGTGCCACAGCGCGGCGGGTCTTTCCCGATGACGGCTGGTCGCATGTAAGCCATGTGACTGCTGCCAACGACATGGGGCTCTACGACCTACGTGAGGCAGACAAGGGCTCCAACCTGCGTTCGAAGGGCGGCGACGGATTCACTCCGCTCGGGCCTGAACTCATCCCTGCAGCTGATATCGACCCCGCTGCCCTCCGCGTGCGCACTTGGGTGAACGGCGAACTCGTGCAGGACGACACGACAGCCGACCTCGTCTTCCCGTTCGGGCGCATCGTTGCCGACCTCTCGCAACTGATTACCCTCGAGCCGGGAGACGTGATCCTTACCGGCACGCCGGCTGGCTCATCCGTCGTGAAGCCCGGCGACACCGTCGAGGTAGAGGTCGACGCGCCCAACGCGCCCGGGGCACCGACCTCGGGGCGCCTGGTGACACCGATCATCGAGGGCACAACGCCGTTTGGAGACTTCGGCGCCGCGCCGAGCGTGAACGACCTCCAGCGCTCCGAGGCATGGGGTTCGGCGGCGACCGCCGGGTTGACCCCAGCAGCGAGCATCCTCACCGCCGACCTGAAGGCACGTATCAACTCCGTGGGCACCGCGACGCTGAGTGCGCAGCTGCGCAAGAACGGCTACAACAACGTTTCGATCGACGGCCTGCAGTCGACCCGCCCGGATGCCCGCCTCCTCGGTCTGGCCCGAACGCTGCGCTTCATCCCGAATCGCGAAGACCTTTTCGAATCGCACGGCAGCGGGTTCAACGCGCAGAAGCGCGCCTTCGACACGCTCAACCCCGACGATGTGCTCGTGATTGAGGCGCGAGGCGAGACGGGCACGGGAACCGTGGGCGACATCCTGGCCCTGCGAGCCCAAGTGCGCGGTGCCGCGGGAATCGTGACCGATGGGGGGGTGCGCGACGTTGTCGCCGTTGCCGCGCTCGACATCCCCACTTACTACGCGAACGCCCACCCGGCCGTCCTGGGTCGCCGTCACGTGCCGTGGGATACCGACCTCACTATTGCGTGCGGGGGGGCATCCGTGCAGGTGGGTGACGTCATTGTGGGCGACGCGGACGGCGTACTCGTGATCCCGCCGTCACTCATCGAGAAAGTGGTGGTCGGCGCCATTGAGCAGGAGCAGCAGGAGGCATTTATCGCTGACAGAGTCGCAGCCGGTGAGAGCGTGGACGGGCTTTACCCCCTCGCGGGCGAGTGGAAAGAGAGGTACGCGGCATGGTCACCGAGCAAGTGAACCGCAGCAAGGCGGAGCTGTCTTATGACTGGATCTGGGAGCGCATCAACGACGGTACCTTCGTTCCGGGCTACCGTCTGGTGCTCGGCCAGATCGCAAGAGAACTCGACGTCAGCGCAGTGCCCGTGCGCGAGGCGATACGGATGCTCGAGGCCGAGGGTCTCGTGACCTTCGTGCGCAACGTGGGCGCCCAAGTTGCCCTCATTAAGGAGGCCGAGTACCTGCACACAATGCAGACGCTTGCGGTCGTGGAGGGCGTCGCCACGTCTCTCTCGATTCCGTTCATCACCGCAGTCGACATCGCCCGCGCCCGGACAGTCAACGCCGAAATGATCGCGTGCCTCGAGCACTTCGACCCGCCGCGTTTCACGCAACTCAACCTCGAGTTCCACTCGGTGCTGTTCGAGCACTGCCCGAATCCGCACATCCTCAATCTTGTGCACCGCGGCTGGAACCGCATGAAGGTGCTGCGCGACTCGACTTTCAGCTTTATCCCCGGCCGCGCTCGCGAGTCAGTCAATGAACACGAGGCGCTGCTGCGTCTCATCGAATCTGGTTCAGATGACGTCGAGATCGAACTGGCGGCACGCGCGCACCGAACAGCCACTCTCGACGCCTTTCTCGCGCACCAAATCCACACGAAAGGCCCCCCTGCATGAAATTCCGATCGGACCCGAGCCAGATCAGAGGCTCGATTGCACCACTCATGACCCCCTTCCTCGACACGGGTGAAGTCGACCACGACAGCCTCACGAACCTCGTCAACTGGCAGCTCGCCAACGGCACGCACGGCATCTCCCTCGGAGGCTCGACCGGTGAGCCCAGTTCGCAGTCGATTGACGAGCGGGCCGCGGCCATTCGCACGGTAGCGGCGGCGATCGATGACCGCGTGCCTTTCATGCCAGGCACGGGCACCGAGAAGCTCGAGGAAACCCTCGAGCTGACAGCCGCGGCGCAGGATGCCGGCGTCGACGCCGCGCTCATCATCACGCCGTATTACGCCCGACCTACCCAGGAGGCGCTCTACACCTGGTACACGACTGTCGCGCGCGAGTTTCCCGACCTGCCCATCGTCGCGTACAACGTGCCGAGCCGCACGGCTGTAGACATCGCCCCCGAGACTGTCACACGCCTGTACCGCGACGTCGAGAACTTCGTGGGCGTCAAGGAGACCACGAAAGACTTCGAGCACTTCTCGCGCGTGCTGCAGTTGTGCGGCAAAGACCTCCTGGTCTGGAGCGGCATAGAGCTGCTCTGCCTGCCGCTGCTCGCCCTCGGCGGCGTCGGCTTCATCAGCGCGACCTCCAACATCGCGCCGCGCGCGCACGCCGACATGTACGAGGCATGGATTGCGGGCGACATCGAGCGCGCCCGTGAGATCCACTACGGGCTCCACCCCCTCGTCGACCTGCTCTTCGTCGAAACTAACCCCGCGCCTGGCAAGTGGGTGCTCGAACAGCGTGGGCTCGTGGCATCCGGCTTCGTCCGCCCACCGCTCATCACGCCGACCGACGGTGGCATCGCGAAGATCCGCGCGCTACTCGCCGAGGGTGAGCAATGGCTCAGCCCGGTAGACGGCTTAATCGTGAAGGGAGCCTGACATGGCCACGCACACCCCCGAGGGGCTGCCCGCCAAGATCCAGCACTACATCGGCGGCAAGCTCGTCGACAGCGTCTCCGGCAGGACCTTCGACGTCCTCGAGCCCGCGGGCAACACCGTCTACGCGACGGCCGCCGCCGGCCAGCAGGAAGATATCGACCTTGCCGTCGTTGCCGCTAGCGAGGCGTTCGAGAAGGGTCCGTGGCCGCGGATGCTGCCCCGCGCACGCTCGCGCGTGCTCAACAAGATCGCCGACCTGGTCGAGGCGAGGGATGCCCGGCTCGCCGAACTCGAGACCTTCGACACCGGCCTGCCAATCACCCAGGCGCTCGGCCAGGCCCAGCGAGCCGCGGAGAACTTCCGCTTCTTCGCCGACCTGATCGTGGCCCAGGCCGATGACACCTACAAGGTGCCCGGCCGCCAGGTAAATTACGTCAACCGCAAGCCCAAGGGTGTCGCGGGGCTCATCACGCCGTGGAACACGCCATTCATGCTCGAGAGCTGGAAGCTCGCCCCCGCGCTCGCCTCCGGTTGCACTGTCGTGCTCAAGCCTGCCGAGTTCACTCCGCTCTCGGCAAGCCTCTGGGCGGAGATCTTCCGCGAGGCGGGAGTCCCCGACGGAGTCTTCAACCTCGTCAACGGCCTCGGCGAAGAGGCGGGCGACGCGCTCGTCAAGCACCCGGGGGTTCCCCTCATCTCGTTCACCGGAGAGACCACCACGGGCCAAACGATCTACCGCAACTGCGCCGCGGACCTCAAGGGCATGTCGATGGAGCTCGGCGGCAAGTCGCCGGCAGTGGTGTTTGCCGACGCCGACCTCGACGCTGCAATCGACTCGACGCTGTTCGGCGTCTTCTCGCTTAACGGCGAGCGGTGCACGGCGGGGTCGCGCATCCTCGTCGAGCGTTCTGTGTACGAAGACTTCACCGCGCGCTACGCCGCCCGGGCGAGGAACATCGTCGTGGGAGACCCCAACGATCCGAAGACCGAAGTGGGCGCGCTCGTGCATCCTGAACACTTCGCGAAGGTCATGAGCTACGTCGAGCTCGGCAAGAGCGAGGGTCGTCTGCTCGCCGGTGGCGGACGCGCGGAGGGGTTCCCCGAGGGCAACTATGTGCAGCCCACGGTGTTCGCCGACGTGAAGCCCGACGCGCGGATCTTCCAAGAGGAGATCTTCGGGCCAGTGGTTACGATCACCCCTTTTGATACCGATGAGGAGGCACTCGAACTCGCCAACAGTGTCAAGTACGGCCTTGCCGCCTACATCTGGACCTCGAACCTCGGGCGTGCACACACCTTCGCGCACGCAGTCGAGTCGGGGATGGTGTGGCTTAACTCGCACAACGTCCGGGACCTGCGTACCCCCTTCGGTGGCGTCAAGTCGTCGGGCCTCGGTCACGAGGGCGGGTACCGCTCCCTCGACTTCTACACCGACCAGCAGGCGGTGCACATCGCTATCGGCGAGGTTCACACCGCACGATTCGGAGCTTCGAAATGACCCAGCCCCCCATTCCCACTCCGTCTCTCACACCGCCGGACATCGTGCGCTGCGCGTACATGGATCTCGTCGTGACCGACCTCAAGGCCTCGAGGGAGTTCTACGTCGACGTCCTCGGTCTCGTCGTTACCGAGGAATCTGACTCCGAAATCTACCTACGCACCTTCGAGGAGTTCATCCACCACAACCTCGTGCTGCGCCAGGGGCCGATAGCGGCGGTCGCGTCGCTCGCCTACCGCGTGCGCACGCCCGAAGACGTAGACCGCGCCCAGGCCTACTACGAGGCGATGGCATGCCGCACCGACCGCCGCGCGAACGGCTTCGTCGAAGGGGTCGGCGACTCGGTGCGGGTCGAAGACCCGCTGGGCTTCCCGTACGAGTTCTTTTACCAGGTCGAACACGTCGAGCGCCTCGCCTGGCGCTACGACCTCTACAATCCCGGCGCGCTCGTGCGCCTCGACCACTTCAACCAGGTGACCCCAGATGTCCCCCGTGGCATCGCCTACATGGAGGCCCTTGGCTTCCGGGTGACCGAAGACATAGAAGACTCCGATGGAGTCGTCTATGCGGCCTGGATGCGCCGCAAGAACACCGTGCACGACACGGCGCTCACGGGGGGCAACGGACCGCGGGTGCACCACCTCGCCTTCGCCACGCATGAGAAACACAACATCATCCACATCTGCGACAAGCTCGGCGCCCTGCGACTCTCCGACCGGATCGAACGCGGCCCCGGCCGCCACGGTGTCTCGAACGCGTTCTACCTCTACCTGCTCGACCCCGACGGCCACCGCATCGAGATCTACACACAGGATTACTACACGGGCGACCCTGACAACCCGGTAGTCAGGTGGGACGTGCACGACAACCAGCGCCGCGACTGGTGGGGCAACCCGGTAGTGCCGAGCTGGTACACCGAGGCATCCCTCGTGCTCGACCTCGACGGCAACGTCAAGGTCATCGAGTTTCGCGAGGAGCCCACCGAGATGGCGGTGACCGTCGGCGCCGACGGATTCTCCTACACGCGTGCGGGCGACACGGAGCAGGAGTTCAAGCTCGGCAATGCGCTCTAGCACGGCGGGCCCGCGCCCCTTAGCGGGTTTCGCATCCGCTTCTCATGCCGGGTCGGCGTCACCCCGCCCCACGATCGCGCCCGACTAGACCGCGACCGAGGCCTCCGTTGCCGCGCGGCCGGTGAGGGGCAAGGTGCACACCCCGGGGACCACTTGTGCCGGAGCCGCCCTTGACGACGTGCTCCATGACAATCACGACGCCCTCGGCGCCGGTGACGAGGTCCCTCGAGCATCGCGCCGATCAACGAGACTGGCACCCCGACGAGGCTGAATCCGCCCGCGGCACGAGTGGATTTGTACGCGATGTCAGCGACCGATGAATAGGTCTTGTCCAAGGCGGGGCACCTAGCCGGTGATCGGAATGCCGATGCAGAACTCGGCGTGAGCGCTATTCACGAACTGCGCGAGCTGCAAGTTGTGATCGAACGCGGCGTCCGGCCCACTGAAGGTGTGCCGCATGTGCGTCATCCAAGTGGAGAAGCAACGCTCCTGCGACGGGCGGGCGAGCAGGGCGCCGGAGGCAGTCGCAGTGGAAGAACGAACTTCCACTCTTGACCCGTGACGTGTGCTCCACTAGCTTCAGCGCAAGTCATAGACCCGGCGAAGCTTGCCTTCGCTCCGCGGCAAGGCCCCGGGCTCCTCTAGACGGACGGAAACACTCGACCCAATCTGCTCCTTGATGCGCCGCACCAGCTGCGCGACTGCGCGCTCAGCACTCTCTGCCGAAACCTCCGTCCGAGGTTCAATCCGAATCATGAGGTCGTCCATCCGACCACGCTTCGTGAGTTCGAGCAGGAAGTGCGCGGAGAGCTCAGGTATTCCGAGGACGATCTCCTCGATCTGCGTCGGAAAAAGATTTACCCCCCGGAGAATGATCATGTCGTCATTGCGGCCGGTGACTTTAGCCATGCGCCTCATGGCTGGTCTGGCGGTTCCAGGAAGCAAGCGAGTTAGGTCGCGCGTGCGGTAGCGAATGACGGGGAATGCCTCCTTGGTAAGAGAGGTGAAAACCAGCTCCCCCTCCTCACCATCGGGAACCACCTCACCTGTTTCGGAGTCGATGATTTCGGGGTAGAAGTGGTCCTCCCAGATATGCGGACCATCTTTTGTTTCGATGCATTCGTTGCCCACACCGGGACCCATAACCTCGCTGAGTCCGTAGATGTCAACTGCATCAATATCGAGCCGCTCCTCAAGCTCTCGGCGCATTTCTTCTGTCCAGGGCTCGGCACCGAGAACCGCAATGCGCAAGCTCGTCGACCTCGGGTCGATTCCGGCCCCTCCCATCGCGTCGGCTATCGTCAACAGGTAGCTGGGAGTGCAGAGGATCGCCTCGGGCGAAAAGTCCCGAATTAGCTCCACCTGGCGGGCGGTTTGACCGCCAGAGACGGGGATAACTGTTGCCCCGAGCCGCTCGATGCCTGCGTGAGCGCCCAGGCCGCCCGTGAACAATCCATATCCGTAGGCATTGTGAACTCGCATTCCCGGTCGGATGCCAGACGCTCGCAGGCTTCTGGCCACCACGGTCGCCCACACGTCGAGATCGCCGTGGGTGTAGCCGACGACTGTCGGGCGGCCCGTGGTTCCAGACGACGCGTGGATCCGCGCGATTCGATTGTCCGGAACTGCAAACATTCCGAAGGGGTAGTTCTGACGCAGATCTTCTTTGGTGGTGAGGGGCAAACGGCGGATGTCGTCGAGGGATCGAATGTCATCAGGGACCACCCCCGCAGCGTCGAATTTCACTCGATAAGCCTGCACGTTCTCATAGGCGTGGCTAACGCTCCATTGCAGGCGCGTCAATTGAAGCTCAGCGAGCTGGGCGGGCGTGAGAAGCTCTCCCGAGTCGAGTACGGGAGTTGCGCGGGGAGCAATCGTCATTGATACTCAAATCCTACCTAATTAACACTAAAACACAATAATAAGTAAGTATACTTTTACCTATCAGAATACTAGCGCCATGGAAGGCGTCTGTTGTGTCAAGCGGAGAGGTAAGCAATGCCAGATAGCGCCAAAATGGCCTTCTCCGCTATGGCGGATTCTACTCGCAGGTCGATTCTTCAAATCCTCAGTAAGGATGTCGAGCTACCGGTCAGCACATTGGCCGAGCGGTTTCCCGGCGTGACAAGGGCTGCGATTTCCTCCCACTTACGCGTATTGCGAGATGCTGACATGGTGGTTGAAAAGCGCCGGGGCCAATTCCGCATCTATTCGCTAGGACCCAACCGCGCTGAGGATGTCCTCGAATTCCTCCTCGACGTCTACCAGAACGACGTCGACTCGTTCGCCGCCGACTCGGAGTCCGGAAGACTGTAGCCGATGGCCGGCGAACTCAGCTTCTTTGTCCACGCAGATTCTGCGAAGACGCCGGGGGAGCTGTGGGAGCAGTTGGCCGCTGGGGATACGACGGGCTGGCCAGTGCTCAGAAACTGTCGCCGGCTCGTGGTGGGCGAAGCTGTGATGTTCGACATCGCGCATCCTGAAGGCTCCGCCATTCAGTCATCCGGTCGCATCGTGAATGTTGTCACAGCACAGCGCGTCGATCTCGTGCAAGAGACGCCTTGGGGTGGACGGATACGCATCGATTTGAATCACACGTCCGACGGAGGCACGCGGATCACGGTGAGAGTGAAGCTCGGTGCGGAGTGCCTGCCCTGGTTCACCGCCGCATCCGATCCGGGATCGACAACCGGTGCCCCTGGCAGCCACAAGATCGGGCTGCTCGCGCCACTCTCCGGACCCGCCGGCCTGCTCGGGCGGGCCGTGGCGAACGCTGCGACACTCGCAGTCGAGGAACTCAACGCAAATTCGGCCTTCGGCAGGCGTCCAGCGGAGCTTATCGTTGCGGATGACCGCACAGACGCGACCGCGGCGCTTGCCGCCTTTCACCGCCTGGCCGTGACGGAGCACTGCGACGTCATTGTGGCATCTATATCGTCGGCATCAATGCAGGCAATCCGACCGGGAGCTCTTGCACGTGGCACCCTCTTGCTGTCAGCGGCAATGAGTGAGCGTGGCAAATCAGGTGCCAACTACTTCCAGTTCGGGGAGACACCCCTAGACCAGCTTGCCGCCTCGGTGCCCAGACTCATGAGCGCGACCAACTCACGAAATTGGTTCATCCTCGGATCGGACTACATCTGGCCCCGGTCGATTGGAATGGTCGCGCATGAGGTCATCGAGCGCAACCACGGCTCCATCGCGGGCGAGCACTACCAGCCCTTGGGCACAACACGTTTCGATGAGGTAATTGAAAGCATCTCTAAGAGCGGCGCCGATCTGATTCTCTCCTCGTTAGTAGGAATCGACGCTGTCTTGTTCGAGCGTGCATTCTTCGATTCGGGCCTGCGCTCCAAGTACCGGACCCTCGCCACGAATTTCGACGACTCTCTGCTAGATCACACGGGTCGTGCCGCAGCGGACGGCATCTGGTCGACCCAGGACTACTTCATGCCCACCCTGGCGGACGAAATGGATGCGGTCGCGCGCCGCTACCGCGCGAGGTTCGGCGACCTGGCACCGCGCCTCAGCAGTATGGCCAAGTCCACGTACGACAGCATCCACCTTTACTCTCAAGCGGTGGGAATCGCCAAGAGTTCGGAGCCCGCCGAGGTAAGCGCAGCGTTGCGCTCAGCGCGGCTGGGCGGCTCGCGCCTTCTCAGCCGCGAGCGCGGGGAAGTCCTGACGACCGACCTGGTCGAGGTTACTGCCGCTGGCTTTCGGCACGTGGAATCTAGAATCTAGCCTCCAGCCCTCACCACTTTCGAAAGCACGTCCGACACTCGCAACACTCCCAGATCATCGAACGGGCGTCCCATAACTGTCAAACCAACGGGTGCTGCACCCGGAGACGCCGTTGGCACCGTGACCATGGGGAGGCCCATGAAAGTGCCTGGCGCAGTATGACGAGTGACTGTGGCAAACACAGACCTCGTCGCGCCGTTGAGCTCGACCTCACCGTCCTGGCCTAACAGCGGCGGCAGGATAGGTGCAGTTGGAAAGACAATCGCGTCGACGCCTGCTAGGTCCAGCTGCGAAACGAACTGGCGACGAAGCGTCCATCGGCTCGCCGCAGCTCGCCGGTACTCGCTTGCCGGCACAGGATTTTCATGGATCTGCTCGAGGACAGCCGCAACATCAGGAGACGCTGTCCTCTGAGCGATTGCAAGCAGGTCATCAGGAAGGCCCGGGAGCCCCGTAGCCCGCAGGTAAGACCTGAGGGTGCGCGGTGCCTCCCATGCAACAAGCACCATGTCCGAACTGCCTGTCACCTCGAAATGGTCCGCCAGTTCAATAGGAACGAGGCTCACCTTTGCGGAGGTCAATGCAGAGAGCGCCTCCTCGAAGCGCTTGCCCACGGCTGGCTCCAAGTCATTGAGGTAGGAGCCCGGAATACCAAGACGGACCTCCGCCGGGAAAGGATCTGGCAGCCTGTCGGCCTCGCCCGTGACGAGCCGGTCCGCGAAGCGCAAGTCAGCAACCGTGTTGGCATGCAGTCCAGCCGTATCCCTGGCCCAGGAAAGTTGGATTATGCCGTCCCCGGGGTAGCGACCAGTACTGGGACGCAGGCCTGCAACACCACAGAAGGCGGCCGGTACCGACACCGATCCTCCCGTATCGGTGCCCATAGATAGCGGCACGATCCCCAACGCCACGGCGGCAGCACTGCCGCCTGATGACCCGCCCGCACTTAGGGCGGGATTCCACGGATTCCGAACTGGCCCATGTGCGCCGTTATTGCTAGTGATGCCGAAGGCAAGTTCATGCATGTTGGTCTTGCCGATAACTAGTGCCCCATCAGATCGCAGCGCGGAGACTGCATCCGCGTCTACTTGAGGCAGGAAAGATAGGTAGTTCGTGCCGCCGGTCGTCGGCAGTCCCGCGACGTCAATATTGTCTTTCACAGCGATGGGAACTCCTGCGAGTGAACCTCCGCCACCTTCCCACAAGGCATCGTTGTCAACAACGGAGATGAATATTCCGCTGTCGCCGGAGTGCACAGCGGCGCTGCGCGCGTCTGAGAGAGCGTCTGCGCGCTGCTCGGGGGGGAGGTTAACCCAGTCCTGGAGAGTACGGTTAATCATTGATTCGAGCCCTTTCTGGTGGTTCAGATTGCGAGCCGTCGGCTGACGGCATCGTAGGTATTCGGGTTGACATCCCCTTCATCGACCACGGAGCCCTTCTCCATGACCAGCCAGCGGGTGGCGACGGTCATGGCCATTCCCAAGTGCTGTTCCACTAAGAGGACGCCAATTCCGCGATTCGCGGCCTCGCGGATGAGCTGCGCACACCGATTCACATTCATCGGCTGCAGTCCTTCGGTGGGCTCGTCCAATATCCAGAGCGAGCCGGGCACCGTCGCATCGCGCGCGACTGCAAGCATCTTCTGTTCCCCGCCGGACAGGGTGCTAGCTTTTTGCGACGCACGGTCAACGAGAAATGGGAAGGCAAGGGAAGCCGCGGAGGTCGTCGTGCCGACCAGGCGGAGATTCTCGGAGACAGTGAGGTCGCGAATTATGGGCTGGTCTTGGCGAACAATCCGCAGGCCGTGCCGATAGTGGCGCGAAGGGGCAACCCTCGTCACATCGGTACCGTTGATGCTCACCGTGCCCTCCATAGCGGGCAGGACGCCCCCTATGGCCGCGACGGCAGTGCTCTTGCCCGCGCCGTTGCGGCCCAAAAGCGCCACGACCTCCCCCGGGCCAATCTCAAGATCAAGCCCCGACACTATCCGCGCACCCTCGTAGCCGGCAACGAGACCCTTGATCACAAGCAATGCCGGCATCAGGGCTGCTCCCCTACATATGCGCGCGTCACGTCAGCGTTGTTCTCGATGTCTTGAACCGTTCCGGTAGCAAGTACTCGTCCACCTTGGAGCACTGTAACGGCGGATGCCGCCGTGCGGATGAGTGCCATATCGTGCTCAACAACCACAATCGCAATATCGAGCGCAGCCGCCTCTTCGCGCAGTAGCCCCGCAATCGCGGCCGTCTCGGCCGCGGTCATCCCTGCTGTCGGCTCGTCAAGCAGTACCAAGTTGGGCCTGCTGGCGAACGTCATAGCGAGTTCCAAGACCTGCCTTTGACCATGAGAGAGGCGGCCAGCTTGCAGGTCGACGAGTGCCACGAGACCGCCAGCCTCGAGTATCCGCCAGGCCGTCGAGGAGAGGTCAGCGCGCCAAGGGTGGAAAATGAGCGCGAACGGATGCACCGTGACACCCAGCCTTGCGAGAGCGAGATTCTGGGCAACAGTCAGATCGGGAGCGATGGCGGGAGCCTGGAATTTTCGCGCCACACCTGCCCTTGCAATCTGCCATGGCCTCATCCGCGTGAGTTCGGTCTCACCAATGTGCCAGCTGCCCTTCGTGGGCGGAACCGTTCCGGAGAGTGCGTTCAGCATTGTGGACTTGCCCGCGCCGTTGGGTCCGATGAGGCAGTGCACGCCTCCGCTCGCGATCTCGATGTCCACATCCGACACCGCGGCAAAGGAGCCGAACATGCAGGTGATGCCCTTCGCCTCGAGGCTTTGACCGGGCCGGGCATCCGGTTGGTTGGCCACGGTCAGAATGACAGGTCGCCGGGGTCGCCACGCCTCGGGAAGGCGTTTGACTACCGCCTCGGCCAGCCCATCCGGGATAAGAAGGACCGTCGCGACGAAGATTATTCCCATGACGAGCAGCCAAACGGAGAGCAGCTTGTCTGCGAGCTCGAAGGTGATGAAGCTGACGACTATCGCCGTGACGAAGCCCATGACAACGCTCGTGCGTGAGCCGATCATCGCCCAGATTACGAAGTTGGTGGCGAGTGCGAGGCCGATCTGGTCCGGGGCGACGAACTGGGTCTGCGGCGAGAAAAGCGCTCCAGCAATACCGGTGACGACACCGGCGAAAGCGAAAATGCCGATCCGGATCGCGGGCACGTTGTACCCCGAGGACGCGGCACGTATGGGGTGGGTCTTTGAGAGGACGAGAACGCCGCCGAGCGGGCTGCGCGCGACTCTGCTCAAGATCCAGAGCAACCCGACGGCCGCTGTGGTGACGACGACTCGCTGGGTCGTGTTGTCCGCCTGCCACAGTTCACCGAGGTTGAGGGAGGGAATTCCGGCAAGACCATTGAACCCGCCTGTTATTGGAGTGAGTTGATTCACGACCTCAATTGCGCCGAAGAGAAGTACAAAGGTCAGAAGAGCGAATGTTACGCCATCAACTCGGCCTCGCAGCCCGACGAACCCCACCAGCAGCGACACTAGGCCTGCGACCAGACCGCCGAGCAGGATGCCCAGCAGGGTTCCAATATTAGGAATGTTGATTCCGCACCATGCGGCAACGTAGGCCCCGATCCCGAAGGATACTGCGTGGCCGAGGCTCAATATTCCTGCAGAACCCCAGCACAGCGCAAGCGCCGCGGTGGCGACGCCGTACAGCGCGAACTGCGCGAGGAGGCCGCCCTGATAGTTGCCTAGAAATAACGTCGTCAGGGGTACGGCGGCCATCGCGAGCAGCCCGATCAAACGGCGGATCATACGACTGCTCCCTTGGTCGTTCGCTGGCTGGTGGCGAGCACTATGAACGCCATCGTCAGAATCGCTAGCTTCGCGACCAGCGAGTCGATAGCCAGAGTCACCACGTTCTGCACGATGGCAGTTGCTAACGCAGCGACGAGCACCATGCCGACGCGGGCTCCCCCCACGATGACGACAACAAACATGACGAACAGATAGGCGTTCCCCATGCCCGGGCCAACGCTGGTCAATGGAGCAATGAGCGAGCCCGCGAGGCAAGCAAGCGCAGTACTCGTGGCAAAGATCATGAGCTTGAGGCCCCCCGATCGAACACCCAGCGTTTCGGCGAGGGCGCTGTCGGCCGCCACCGCCCGAACCTTCACCCCGATGGATGTCCTCGTAAGAACGAGAAGAACTCCGCCGATGACCGTTACCGACACCGCGATGAGCACTAAGCGGTAGATCGGGAAGGCGGCCCCGACAATATCCACCGCACCGGGCAGCGGGTTCGGGACATTCTGGTAGGTCTTGCCGTACACGATCTCGACCAATTGACGGATGATGATGCCGAGGCCGAACGTGGCAAGAATCGCCAGCTCGGGAGCTCGGGACAAGCGACGCAGTAACGCGACCTCGGTGAGAGCCCCGAGCACCAGCCCGACTATGCACGCCGAGAGAACGCCAGCGACGAACGGCAGTCCGAGCGCGAGGGATGTGACAAGCGTGTAGGCACCGACCATCATGAAGTCAGCGCTGGCCAGATTGATGATTCCCATGAGCCGAAAAGACATAGCCAGCCCCGTGGCGACCAGGGCGGATACCGAAGCCGTAGCAACGATACCCAGACCCTGGTCGACGAGAAACGTGAAGTCCATGGAGTGGGACGAGTCCTACTTGCCCATGGGTTCGGTGCAGTCTTGCGCTGGATCCACGGAGTCGAACGTCATGACGACCGTCGACGATCCATCCGGTTGGGACTGCGTGAGCACTATCGACTGAGTCGCGAAGTGGTTGGCGCCGAAAGTGACATCACCCCCGGGCCCCGCATAGGTCAGCCCGGAGAGCGCACCTAGAACGTCGACGCTCTTGGTTGACTTCGCTTCGTTCGCTGCCTGAGCCCAAGCTCGGATTGCCACGAAGGTCTGCTGCGACAGCGCCGTCTGCGGCGCAGCATCGTCACCAAACTTCGCGTAATACGCCGCGAGGAACTCCTCGTTGGCCACGGACTGGATCGCTTCGTTGTACGCCATCGAGACGTACATCCCGTCAGTGACGTCGGCGCCCATCGCTCCCAGGGTGCCCGTTTCATAAATCACGCCAAGACGCTGCACTTCCGAGTTGCCGACGCCTGCGTCAAAGGCCTGCTTCTCGAACGTGATGGCGTCGCCGCCAAAAAGGGCCGGGACAATCAGCTGCGCGCCACTTTGCTTGATTTTGGTGATTATGCTCTGGAAGTCAGTGGTGCCAATCGGAACCAGCTCCTTGCCGACCACTTCCCCGCCGTTCGCCTCAATGTATTTCTGTGCGTCAGCAACGACAGTTTGTCCCCAGACGTAATCCGCGCCAAGGAGGAACCACTTGTTGCTTCCCGTCTCGTCCTGCACAAAGGGGATCGCGGGGGCGAGCTGCTGCGCGGGCACTTCACCGTTGGAGATCACATTGGCCTCGCAGAAGTTGCCTTCAGCCAGCGGTGTGTGAAAATAAGGGATTCCCGCGGCCGACGTTACCGGCGCGACAGCGTCGCGGGTTGCGCTGTTGTGCTGGCCGAACAGTACGGCGACCTGGTCCTCCTGAATGAGACGCTGAGCGGCACTAAGGCCAGCCGTTGGGACCCCCGTTTCATCGGCGACTACGAGCCTCACGTCGCGACCATTTACTCCGCCCTCAGCGTTGATTTGTTCTACGGCTAGTTCGGCGGCGTCTCGTGTAGGCGGCCCAAAGATACTGGCAGCGCCGCTGAGGTCAGTGAGGAGACCGATGGTGATCGGCTCAGAGCTGGAGTCGCCGTTGCCTTCGGCAGCGGTACATCCAGCGAGTGTTGCTACAAACAGTGCGGCGGTAGCAGCAGCCGCAAGCGGTGTGACACGCATCACAGGTATAACCTTCCGTTAGAATGTAAACAGGTAAGCACCTGCTAACGGAAACTTATACGGATATCGGGTGTCCGTCAAGTCCCACGGCCAAAACTGAACATCACAGGCCGCCAGTGTTGCGAAGTCGCATGACAAAGGTCATATCGATGAGCTCGCGGGGCGGGCCGAGCCGCCGTCGGGGAGACCATGACGCGTCTTCTGCGGGTGCCCGCCGACGAGCGGTCACTATCGTGCGGCCCCAAACACGGGCATTCGCTTATCCTGAAACGCCGCAACTCCTTGCGGTAATCGTCGGTTACGCATTGCTACCCCTGAGCGATGTTCTCTTTTTCGACGGAACTCTACAACCCGAGGCGCTCGAAGAACGCGGAGGGGGTGATCCGCTCGAGCGCTTCGTGCGGGACATCGACCTCTTGGCCCCATCCTGCCCACCTGACCTCGTCAGCGCGGTGTAGGCAGCGGAAGGCCGGTGGTGCGGCTGCGCCCGCGGAACTCGGCAACCGGGGTGCCGGTCTCGTCCCGCACGGTCACATCGTAGACACCGCTGCGGCCAGAACGCGATCGCTCGTCGGCCGTAGCAGTCAACCTCTGTCCCTGCTGAACGGGGCGGAGGAAGACGATGTCTGCGCCCGCGGCAAGGGTGACCGCGGTGCCGTCGTTGCAGGCGAAGGCGAACGCCGTGTCAGCAAGCGCGAACAGGAATCCCCCGTGCATCACGTCGAAGCCGTTGAGCATGTCCGGACGGACCTCCATCATCACGACGGCGTGGCCCACTGCCACTTCAACAAGCGACATCCCAAGCGAGGCGGATGCCGCATCTCGCTCGAACATCGCGCCGCCGATCACTACCGTGCCGTCCTGAACACCGGCTTGCGCTTCTCCTGGAACGCCGCGAACCCCTCGCGGTAATCATCGGTTGCGCACAGCTGCCCCTGAGCAATGTTCTCGTGGTCAACAGAACTCCACAGTCCGAGGCGCTCGTCTCGCAACTCGTGCACGAGAGCCTTGCTGACGCGAAACGCCTCAATTGCGCCCACGGAGACCCGCAACACACGCTCACGCGTGAACTCCAGCAGCTCAGCCTCAGGCACAACCCTGCTGAACAACCCCGCCGCAACAGCCTCGGTGCCGCTCATGAGCTCGCCCGTGTAAATCAGGTCGAGGGTGCGATGCGCTCCAAGACGCTCAAAGAACAGCGCGTGACCGCCCGAGTCAAGAGTGGCGCCGAGGTTGGCGAACGGGGAGCCAATCTTGGCGGTGTCGGCTGCGTACACGACGTCGCTCGCGATAAGCAGCCCGAGTCCCACGCCGAGGCAAGCGCCGGTGGCCATCGCGAAGGTGGGCGCCGGAAAGCTGTCGATTTGCCGCAGCACGGGAGTGACCACACCCGCCAGGTAGCCTGTGGGGTCATCCGTGGCCGGGTCGACGTTCGAGATGTCGCGGCCGGCGGAGAACGCGCGGCCCTCCCCCCGCAGCAGCACGGCGCCGACCTTTGCCGCCTCCGCCTCGCTAAAGGCCGCAGACAGGTCGCCGAACGCCGCCTCGTCGAGGGAGTTGAGTTTGCCCGGCGCGTTAAGTACGATCTCGGCGACGGCGCCCTCGATGGTCAGGTCGATAGACATCGGTTCCCTAGCTGTCGTAGTTGACGTCGACGAATTCGCTCGTCGGGATGGATTGGCAGGTCAGCACATATCCCCGCGCGATCTCGTCGGGTTCGAGCGCATAGTTCTCGACCATGTTCACGGTGCCCGAGACGACTGTCGCACGACAGGTTCCACACACTCCCCCTGCACACGCAAACGGTACGTCGCTGCGCACACGGAGAGCTGCGTTGAGAATGCTCTCGTTGCTGTGCACGGGGGTCGTTACCGTCGCGGTGGTGCCATCCAGGGTGAAGCTCACGATGTGGACGTCCTGACCCGGTTCGGCGACGATTGGACGGCCAGTCTGGCCAGTTAGCACCTCGGGGCGCCCGGTCGTGAACAGCTCGAACCGGATGTCGGCCGCCGCGACGCCGCGCTCCGCGAGAGTGTCGCGGACCAACTGCACCAGGTCGAACGGTCCGCACACAAACCACTCATCAACAGCACCCGGGTCGATAAGCCGCGCCAGTATTTCGCCAAGCTTCTCAGCATCGAGACGTCCGGAGAGCAGCTCCGACGTGCGGCGCTCGCGGGTGAGCACGTGGTAAAGCGCAAGACGCGCCGGGTAGAGATCCTTCAGGTCGGCCAGTTCGTCGACGAACATCGTGTCCATAGCTGTGCGGTTCGAGTAGACGAGCGAGAACCTGTTTGCCGGATGGGCACGCAGCGCACTCTCGATTAGGGCGATCACCGGGGTAATCCCCGATCCGGCGGCAATCGCGACGTAGTGGGCGGGGCCGGCGACGAGCTGGGAGATGAACTTGCCCTCAGGTACCATGACCGAGAGTTGCAGCCCAGGTTCAAGATTGTCGAGCGCCCAGGTGGAGAACAGCCCTCCGAGGTCGCGCTTGATGCCGACTTTGAGCTGACCAGCGACCGGGGCCTGGCAGATCGAGTAGCTGCGGCGCACATCCTCGCCCTCGACCGAGGTCCGCAGGGCGATGTACTGGCCGGGCACGTAGTCGTAGTCGTCGACGAGCTCGTCGGGAACAGTGAAACTCACCTCGATCGCGTCGTCGGTGAGCCTGCGAACGTTCGAGATAGTGAGGTCATGAAACCTCGCGCGCCGTCGCGTGGTCGTGGTCATCAGTGTGCCTTGAAGTAGTCGAACGGCTCCTGGCATCGCTGGCACACGTAGAGCGCCTTGCAGGAAGTGGAGCCAAAGTGGGACGACTCGCGGGTGTGCAGTGACCCGCAGTTCGGACAGCGCACCCCGAGGTCGAGACTGATGACGCCGTCGGTACGGCGCGGGCCGGGCGCGGCGATGCCGTAAGCCTCCAGCTTGGTCCGGCCGGATTCGCTCATCCAGTCCGTGGTCCACGCCGGGGCCAGCACGACCTCCACGCGAACCGGCCCATGGCCCGCGGCAGTCACCGCAGTTGCGATGTCGTCGCGAATTGCATCGACCGCGGGGCAGCCGGAGTATGTGGGCGTGATTTGCACGACGATGCCCTCGTCGGTGACGTACACCGAGCGCAGCACACCGAGGTCTTCGATCGTGAGGACGGGCACTTCGGGGTCAACCACAGTTGCGGCGACCTCCCAGACGCTCAGTTCCACGCCGCCGGACGGGCGCGGGCGCGCCACCTGCTCGAGGGTTACCATTGTGCACCCGGGTGCGCGCGCGCAAGCACCTGCATCTCAGCCAGTAGCAGGCCCATCGATTCGGAGTGGTGCCCCTCGCGGCCACCACCTCGCGCCGCGGGAGTGTTGGGCATCGTGAGCCCCGCGTTCGCGATGAGTCTCGGGGCGACGCTGTCGAAGTGCTCTTGAAGGGTGCGGGGATCGACGGCAATGCCCTCGAGCCCTTCGGCGTGGGGGTCGGCGCTGAACAGTTCGCCGACGAAAGGCCAGACAGTGTCAAGGCCGCGTTGCATCCGTTCACGCGAGACCTCGGTGCCGAGGCCCAGGCGCAGCAGCCACTGCACGCTGTGGTCGAGGTGGTAGTCGACCTCCTTGGCGGCCTTAGCGGCGATGGCAGCAAGGGTGGGGTCCGCGGAGGTGGCAAGTTTGCGGTAGAGCGAGTCGAAGTAGACCGAAGCGATGAACTGGCGCGCGATGGTAACGGCGAAGTCGCCGTTCGGCTGCTCAAAAAGCTGGCGGTTGCGGAATTCGGACTCGCCGCGGCAGTACGCGAGGTCGTCCTCGGTCTTGCCCCAGGCCGAGCCGGCGTAGGTGAGGAAGTTGCGCGCGTGGCCGAGCTGGTCGAGAGCGATATTGCCAAGGGCGACATCCTCCTCGAGCTCAGGAGCGTGGGCTATCCACTCTCCGAGACGCTGTGCGAGCACGAGCGCGTCGTCACCGAGCGCGAGGGCGTAGTTTGCGACAGCCTCGGGCGCGACGGCTCCGGCCTCAGCGATGCGCTCGGCGGTGATTGCCGTCGAGATCGTGCGATTCGCTGTGTGGCTCACAGGTGGGGCACCGCATCGGACTCGGTGTAGTAGGTCGCGTGGCGGAACTCCTTGCCTTGCGGCGACTCGAAGAAGGCGCCCCGAGCGTCGGGGTCGGAGGCGGTGATTGCCGAGGCGGGAACTACCCAGATTGACACGCCCTCGGCGCGACGGGTGTAGAGGTCCCGAGCGTTGCGCAGGGCCATGGTCTCGTCGGGCGCGTGCAGCGAGCCGGCGTGGAGGTGGGACAGCCCACGGGACGAGCGCACAAAAACCTCCCAGAGAGGCCAGGTCTCTCTACCGCCAAAATCACCGGGACTAGTCATGCGGCGATCCTTGGCGCATGTTGCGTGTCTGCGTAGGCGCGAGCAGCCTCGCGCACCCAGGCACCCTCTTCGTGCGCGGTGCGACGGCGGGCGACGCGAGTGGTGTTGGCGGGGCCGCGCCCGGCGAGCACCTCGTAGAATTCAGTCCAGTCGAGGTCGCCGAAGTCGTAGTGGCCGCGCTTCTCGTTCCACTTGATGGCAGGGTCGGGCAGCGTGACGCCGAGAATCTCGGCCTGCGGCACGAGCATGTCGACAAATCTCTGGCGAAGGTCGTCGTTGCTGAATCGCTTGATGTTCCATGCCATGCTCTGCTTCGAGTTGGGCGAGTCGTCGTCCGGCGGGCCGAACATCATGAGGGCCGGTGCGTACCAGCGGTTTACCGACTCCTGGGCCATCGCTTGCTGCTCGGCGGTCCCGCGCATGAGCTCCAGGAGGATTTCGAAGCCCTGGCGCTGGTGAAACGCCTCCTCCTTGCAGATGCGCACCATCGCGCGACCGTAGGGACCGTAGGACGCGCGGCACAGGGGAACCTGGTTGCAGATCGCGGCGCCGTCAACGAGCCAGCCAATCGATCCCATGTCGGCCCAGGTCGGCGTCGTGTAGTTGAAAATCGAGGAGTACTTCGCTTTACCGGTGATGAGCTGCTCGAACATGGTCTCGCGGTCGATGCCGAGCGTCTGCGCCGCGGAGTAGAGGTACAGGCCGTGGCCCGCCTCGTCCTGCACCTTCGCCATCAAGATTGCCTTGCGTTTCAGACTCGGTGCGCGCGAAATCCAGTTACCCTCCGGCTGCATTCCGATGATTTCGGAATGTGCGTGCTGGGAGATCTGCCGGATGAGGGTCTTGCGGTAACCCTCTGGCATCCAGTCGGTCGGTTCAACCCGCTGCTCGCCGGCGAGCAGCTCGCCGAAGCGTGCGGCGCCGGCCTCGTCTTCCATGGTGCCCGCTGCGTCGACCACGGTGTCCCCCTTGCTCTACTTACTGTCCGTTCAGTAAACTATAGCAGTGCGGGCAACCCCAATCAAGGCGTCGGGTAGTGTCGGAAGCCACAGATTCGAGAGGCGCAGATGACGAGCGCAACAGGTGAGCGCCGAGGTGGCAACGGGCGCGCGGGGCGCGACCCCTACGACCTCGCGACGGTGCTCAACATCGCGACAGCCGCCTTCAACGAGTGCGGCTACGAGGCCACCTCGATGGGCACCCTCGCGGAGCGCCTGGGCACGAGCAAGTCGGCGATTTATTACCACGTTACGAGCAAGGAAGACCTGCTCCGCCTCGCCCTCGACCGCGCACTCAGCGAGCTCGAGCAGGTGCTCACCCTCGAGGGCGCGACGAGCGGTCCTGCGGATTCCCGACTGCGCTTCGTTCTCCGCGGTGCCGTGCGCGTGCTCGTCGACGACCTGCCCTACGTGACCCTTCTCCTACGACTGCGCGGCAACTCGGAAGTGGAGCGCAACGCGCTCGAGCGCCGCCGCGAATTCGACCATTCGGTAGCGACGCTCGTCGATGAGGCCCGCGCCGACGGCACGCTCCGAGCAGACATCGACGCCCGCACCACCACCAGGCTGCTGTTCGGCATGATTAACTCGATAGTCGAGTGGTACAAGCCGGGCGGGGCACTCACCCTTGACCAGCTTGCCGACGATGTCATCACGGTCGCGTTTAACGGCGTGGCCCGCGCCTAGTCGGTACGCGGCGGCTACTGCTTTGAGACGAGAGTCAGCACCCCGTAGGTAGCCACTACGTCGTCGCGTTGGTTGGTGAGTAGGCAATCCCACACGACCTCGCCGTACCCGTCGGTCTCTCGCGGCGTAATCTGCTTTGCTGTCAGGCGTACCTTCACGAGATCGCCGGGCGACACGGGCGTGGTGAAGCGCAGGTTCTCGAGGCCGTAGTTCGCCAGCACCGGGCCGGGCGCGGGGTCAACGAACAGGCCTGCGGCCCAGGACAGCAGTAGGTAGCCGTGTGCGACGCGTCCTGGGAAGAAAGGATTCGCCGCGGCGGCCTCCTCGTCTGTGTGCGCGTAGAACGTGTCTCCGGTGAACTCGGCGAAGTGCGTGATGTCGTCCAGCGTGATCACGCGCTCCTCCGACTCGACGGTGTCGCCCAGGCGCAATCGCGAGAGCGGCTTGCGGAATGGGTGCTCCCCCGTCGAGGTCGCCGCGCCCGCTCGCCACTGGCCCGTCAGCCTCGTGAGCACGTTCGGTGTTCCCTGCAGCGCAAGGCGCCGCATGTGGTGCTTGACCGCCCGGATGCCTCCGAGCTCCTCACCGCCGCCGGCTCGACCTGGCCCGCCGTGCACGAGGTGCGGCACGGGTGAGCCGTGGCCCGTGGAGGAGCGCGCATCCTCACGATCGAGCACAAGGATTCGACCGTGGAAGGCAGCGATGCCGCCCACGAGTGCCGAGACGACCGCCGGGTCGAAACTGCAGACCGTCGCGACGAGCGAGCCGCCGCCAAGGTTGGTGAGGTGGATTGCCTCCTCGATAGTGTCGTAGGTGATGAGCGAGACCACCGGGCCGAACGCCTCGATATCGTGCACCGCGTGAGCCTGCGCATCGTCAAAGCGCAGCAGCACGGGTGCGAGGAACGCGCCCTCCGGTGCGAACCCGACGGTGCCGTCCGCGTGGCGCACTTCCGGGTCGTCGAGGCTGCCGAGCGCGATCCGCCCGCCGCCGGCGACGAGGCGCTCGACGCTGCGACGCACCTCGTCACGCTGCTCGCGGCTGGCCAGCGGTCCCATCGTGACACCCTCCGCACGCGGGTCACCCAGGACGGTGCGCGCCGCAATGCGCTCTCCGATCGCCACGACCACGTCGTCCGCTATCCCTGAGTGCACGATGACGCGCCGGATGCTGGTGCACTTCTGCCCCGCCTTGGAAGTCATCTCCGCGACCACGGAAGCCACGAACTCCGCGAACTCGGGGCTATCGACCGCGACATCCGGGCCCAGGATGGCGGCGTTGAGGGAGTCGGTTTCGCACGTGAGGCCGAGCCCGCGACGGATGACGTTGGGGTGAACGGCGAAGGATGCCGCAGTGCTTGCAGACCCCGTGAAACTGACGTGGTCGCGCACATCGAGCAGGTCCAGGAGATCACGTGCGCCGCCGCAGACGAGCTGCAGCGAACCCTCGGGCAGCAGGCCGGAGTCGACCATGGCACGCACCGCGGCTTCGGTGAGAAGCGCTGTCGGGGTCGCGGGCTTGACGATCGTGGGCACGCCAGCGAGGAAGGCGGGGGCAAACTTTTCGAGCATCCCCCACACCGGGAAGTTGAAGGCGTTGACTTGTGCGGCGACGCCCGGAATGCGCTCGTACACGTGCTGCCCCCCAAAGCTGCCGTCTCTTGACAGCGGCTCGGGGGCGCCGTCCACGATGCGGGTGCGAGTGTTCGGCAGTTCGCGCCGCCCTTTGGACGAATACGTGAACAGCACGCCGATGCCGCCGTCAACGTCGACGAGCGAGTCCCGGCGAGTGGCGCCTGTTCGGTCGCTTACCGCGTAGAGCTCTTCCTTCACGGCAGTGAGCGCTTGGGCGAGGGCCTTCAGCACGAGCGCGCGCTGGTGGAATGTCAGCTCGCCCAGGCTGTACTGCCCAAGCGTCCGGGCGTAGTCGATGGCACCAGCCAAGTCGATCCCGTCGCTGCCGACGAGAGCAAGAACCTCGCCCGTGGAGGCGTCGCGGGTGGGAGTGCCGGTGGGCGCATCCCACCAGACGCCCTTGATGTAGCTCGGGAGCACGCGGGTGTCGGTCAACGTCGGGGTCATCGGTTCCTGCTTTCAACTTGGTGAACAATCGGTACAGTGGCGGCATGACGAACGAACCCTGGACCATCAAACTCGGTGACCTCGACCGCAAGATGGGGATTGAGATCATCGAGCAGTCCGCAAACCGTGTCGTCGCGACGATGCCCGTGAGCGGCAACACGCAGTCGTTCGGGTCGCTCCATGGCGGTGCATCCATGGTTCTGGGCGAAGCGCTCGGTTCGTGGGCTGCCGTGATCCACGCGAGTACTCTCGGCAAGTCGGCGGTAGGGCTCGACATCAGTGGCACCCATCACCGTGGTGCCCGCGAGGGAATCGTCACGGGCACCGCCACTGCGCTGCAGCTCGGGCACACCATCACGAGTCACGAAGTGGTGATGACCGATGAGACCGGCGCACGCCTGTGCACGGTTCGCATCACGAACTTGATTGTCGACACGTTGCCGATTGTCGATAACAGCTAAGCGTCCCATACGAAGAACCCCTCGCCGCTCTTGCGGCCCAGCTTGCCCGCGTGGACCATCGAGCGCAGCAGGCGCGGTGGGGCGAACCGCTCGCCGAGCGTGTCGTGCAGGTATTCGGCGATGCCAAGGCGCACGTCCAACCCGACCATGTCCGTGAGCTGCAGCGGGCCTACAGGGAATTTGTAGCCCAACACCATCGCCGCGTCGATGTCGTCGGCCGACGCGACGCCCTCTTCGAGCATTCGGATGGCCTCCAACGCGATAACTACGCCCAGGCGCGAGCTCGCGAACCCGGGCGAGTCGCTGACGGTCACGGGCGTCTTGCCAATCGCCGTCACCCAGTGCTGGGCGAGGGTGATGAGGTCGGGGTCAGACCTCTCGCCGCGCACGATTTCGACGAGCGTGGAGCTCGGCACCGGGTTGAAGAAATGCAGACCGCAGAGGCGGTCGGGGCGGTCGAGGGAGTCGGCGAGGAACGAGATCGAGAGCGAGGAGGTGTTTGAGGCCAGCCAGGCTTCCGGGCCGACAACTTTCTCTACCTGAGCGAGCATCTGCGTCTTCAGGGTCACATCCTCGGGCACGGCTTCGACGACGAGTTCGGCGCCGGCGAGATCCTCGGCGGTCGCGGTCGTGGCTAATCTACCCATAAGGGTCTTCCGGCTCTCGGTAGTCGTCACGCGGGCGATGCTTGTGTCGATCACGATTGAGAGTGCCTCGCGGGCGCGCGCCGCGGCACCTGGGTCGCGTTCGAGGACAGTCACGGAGGCCCCGGCCAACAGGAACGCGTGCGCGATGCCCACGCCCATGCGCCCGCCGCCCACGACTCCGACGAGAGCCGGTACGCCGCTCACTTCGCGCGCTTCTCGAGGAACGCGGTCATGCGTGTGTACTTCTCGGGTGACTCGAATAGCCTCGATTGGGCACGCTCATCGACTTCCGGATGTTCGGCTCGCGGCGCCCGCAGCACCGACTTGGTGAGCTGAACCGCGAGCGGGTCCTGTCGGGCTATCCGGTCCGCGAGAGCGTCGGCGGCCGTGGCAAGCGCCTCGGGCTCGTGCACCTCTGTGACCAGCCGCGCCGCGAGCGCCTCCTGCGCATCCAGCACGCGGCCGGCGAGGAGAATCTCCTTAGCGAGTGGCTCCCCCACGAGCTCGGGCAGCCGCCAGGTCGCCCCCGCGGCAGCCATGATGCCGAGCGAGGTCTCCGGGTTGCCGATCCGCGCTCGATTCGACGCGATTCGGAAGTCTGCGGCGTAGGCGAGCTCGGCGCCAGCGCCAAGCGCCCAACCGTCAATGGCGGCGATCACGGGCATGGGTAGCGCGGCGACACGGTCGAACAGTCGCGAGTTGATGCCCTTGAGGGCGTCGGCGGCAGTGCGCTCGCGCAACTCCGCGATGTCCGCACCGGAGGCGAACACGCCGCCCCCTCCACTGATGATGAGAATGCGCGGCGACGCCTCAAGCCCCGCGCACACCTCATGCAGTTCGAGAACCATCGCGCGGTCAATCGCGTTGCGCACCTCCGGGCGGTGCAACCGCACGTGCAGGCGGTCAGGGCGGTCATCCGGCACCTCGAGCGTCGTGAACATCACACGGCCTCGACGAGGAGGGCAGCACCCTGGCCGACCCCGACGCACATCGCGGCGAGACCGAGGTCTGCGTTGTCGCGCTCCAATCGTCCAAGCAGTGTGACGAGCAGGCGGGTTCCGGATGCCCCGAGCGGATGACCCAGGGCAATGGCTCCGCCGTCAAGGTTGACTATCGCCTCATCGAGCCCGAGCGTCCGCAAGCAGGCAAGGGCCTGCGTCGCAAAGGCCTCATTGAGCTCGACGCTAGAGAGCTGGTCGATGCTGCGGCCGGTGCGCTCGAGGAGCTTTCGAGTGGCGGGGATCGGCCCAAGTCCCATGACTTCGGGCGCGACGCCCGCGGATGCCCCACCGAGCATGCGCGCCCGCGGTGTCAGGCCATAGCGCTCGAGAGCTGCTTCGCTTGCGACGAGCACAGCCGCGGCGCCGTCGTTGAGGGTCGAGGAGTTGCCCGCCGTGACGAGGCTGCCTCCCGCGACCACGGGGGGCAGTCCGGCGAGGATTGCGAGGGATGTCTCGGGCCGGGGTCCTTCGTCGGCGGAGACGACAACGCCCCCCGACGTGGTGACGGGCACGATTTCGTTGACGAAGTGACCGGCGGCCGCGGCTGCGACTGCGCGCTGGTGGGAGCGCAGCGCGAACGCGTCGGCGTCCGCCCTACTGATTGCGTCCTGCACGCCCACGTACTCGGCGGTCTCGGTCATCGAGAAGGTCGCCTTGTCGCGCGCGGCCAGACGCGGGTTGACGAATCGCCATCCGATTGATGAGTCGTAGATGTCGCCCGGCTTGGCGAAGGCCTTCTCGGGCTTGGCCAGCACCCACGGTGCGCGGGTCATGGATTCGACGCCGCCTGCGATCACGAGGTCCGCCTCCCCCGACTTCACCATCGCAGCGGCGATGTGCACCGCGGAAAGCCCCGACGCACACAGGCGGTTGACCGTGATGCCCGGGATGCTGTCGGGAAGCCCTGCCAAAAGCACGGCCATTCGGGCAACGTTGCGGTTGTCCTCGCCGGCCTGATTGGCGTCACCGAAGACGATGTCGTCGATACCGGCGGGATCAACCCCGGTACGCGCCACGAGTTCGGCGATTACGAGGGCGGCGAGGTCGTCGGGCCGCACACTCGCGAGCGCACCGCCGTAACGGCCGATAGGGGTCCGAACGCCGTCTACAACGAATGCCTCTGCCATGCCTCCACAACTTTCGCTGGGTATTACTTACTGACCGTTCGTTCTGCAAGGATGGCACGACTTCGAAATGCAGTCAACTCTTGCAATCGGGCTGTTCGAGGCTCGCCCAGTATCTACGCTCGGCTAAGCCCGGCAGATAATCCCGCAAGATTGCCTGTCCGGCTGGGGAAGCGACCCGTTCGCCTAGTATTTCGATTCGAGCGAGATGTGCGCCGGTTTGACACACCCTCTCTCGTGATGCACATCGCGTGTCACGTGGCACCAGTTGAATTGCCCGGCGGGGCAAATGCTCGATTAGTCGCCCACTCCGCATGCGTGGCGCGCACGTCGGTCGCGCTGCACAAGCATGGCCCTAGATTGACACCGTCAGCGATGGCGACAGTGCCCCAGAGCTACGTTCGCGATGCCTCAATCTCCGGGCCGTGCAAGCAATAGTGTTCTCACTTTGCGCCTTAGCACTTTGCCGATGAGGGAGCGAGGCAGGTCGTCAACGGCAACGATGCGCTTGGGAACTTTGTACGCGGCCAGGCGTGAGCGCACGTGAGCCCGCAACTCGGAAACGTCCAGTGTTGCACCGGGGGCAAGCACCACCGCGGCGGCCACAGACTCACCGCCGCTTTCGCTGGGCATCCCGACGACTGCAGCATCCACAACCGAGGGATGCGAGACAATGGTCGCCTCGACCTCTGACGGAGCCACGTTAAACCCTCCGACAATCACCAACTCCTTGAGCCTGTCAACGATGGTCACAAAACCGGATTCATCGACGCGCACAATGTCACCTGTGCGCAACCAGCCTCCAGGAAGCAGCGTTTCGCGGGTCTCGACCGGTCGATTCCAGTACCCACCAAAAACCTGAGGGCCGCGCACTAAAAGCTCTCCCTCCTGACCCGGACCGCGATCGTGGTGGGGCTCCTCCGGGTCGATCACCCGAATCTCTGTGCTGGGAAACGGCACGCCCACTGCGCCTGGTCGCCGAGTCGGCCCCATTGGGTTGCCCACTGCTACCGGAGACGTCTCGGTCATGCCGTATCCCTCGATCAGCAAGCCTCCGGTCGCCTCTTCCCACACCCGAACCGTGTCGACCGGCAAACTCATAGCCCCAGATATCGAGAAGCGGATGCCACGCAAACTCACCTTCTTCTCCGCGGCAGCCTCGGCGAGGCGCTGGTAAATCGGCGGAACCGCAGGGAGGAACGTCGCTGGTGCTGTCCGCATCGCCGTGAGGACAAGCCCCGGGGTGAACTTCGGGAAAAGCACGAGGCGGGCCCCGATGCTCATCGCGAATGTCATGCACAGGGTGAGACCATAGGCGTGAAACATAGGCAACACGGCGTAGACGACCTCGCGCCCGAGAACGAGGCCTGGTACCCATGCTTGCCCCTGTGCGGCGTTTGCGCGCAGGTTGCGGTGCGTGAGAATGGCGCCCTTGGGCGAGCCCGTTGTCCCGCTCGTGTACTGGAGCACGGCAATATCCTTTAGCGCCGGCTTCGGGAACGCGCGCGCCAGCGGTCGAGACTTCACCAATTCAGGCCACGAGGTTGCGCCTCGGGCGAGCTCCCCACTCGTCAGTGCGCCCCGCGTGGTGCGGGCCTTCGCGATGGGCAGCCGCAGGGCTAGCCGTTTGATACACGGCATCCCCCGCGTAATGTCAACCGAAATGACCTTTGCAACACCGAGATCAGCAGGAAAGTCGAGAACTGTCGGCGCCACCTTGTCCCACACCAATGCCACGCTCGCTCCGTGGTCTTCGAACTGGTGTCGCAACTCGCGCTGAGTGTAGAGCGGGTTGTGCTCGACGACGATTGCTCCGAGTCTCAGCACGGCATAGAACGCAACCACGTGTTCAGGGCAGTTAGGTAGCACGAGGGCAACCCTGTCGCCATGGCCCACGCCAAGTTTCTGCAGTCCCGCAGCTGCGCGAGAAACCGCATCGCCAACCTCTCGGTAGGTCACCGTTTGGCCAAAAAAGTCCAGTGCAACCTTCCGTCCGTAGCGTTTCACCGATGCCTCAAACATGTCGGTGAGCGTCTGCGCTGGAGCTGGGATATCGGAGGGCACTCCCTCTGGATAGGAGGACAACCATGGACGACTCTCGAAGAAGCTCATAATGACATTCTTGCTGCGCCAGATTACAAAACGGTGTGAGGATTTGCGCAGAGGCATACAGGCCACAACGAAGAAAGACCCAGCCAACTAACTGACGGGGTCTTTAACTTCGTTGCGGGGGCAGGATTTGAACCTACGACCTCTGGGTTATGAGCCCAGCGAGCTACCGAA
>Ga0209702_10001269_pt1 | contig 48973 bp, 42 predicted proteins | sample FRY01_FD_187210 | JGI IMG/M metagenome (GOLD analysis project Ga0209702, IMG submission 187210) | Freshwater microbial communities from Lake Fryxell liftoff mats and glacier meltwater in Antarctica - FRY-01 (SPAdes) (version 2) | ecosystem: Environmental > Aquatic > Freshwater > Ice > Glacier... | reverse complement strand
CACGTCATACTTCACGATGATGTATTCCCTTGCAGGCACAGGTTGTACCGTTACAAAACCTAGGCTCGTAGGACGGTTTATCTGACCTTCCTTCTTTCCTTCTGTCCGAAACAAACGGAAGATAACAACAGCGCTAGAAAGATTTGAGGTAGGATTGGGTTTTTCATGGTGTGGATTGATTATGGTTTTACAATTCGTTGATAGGATAGTTGGGAGTTCTGTAGTTCTATTTGGAGAAGATAGATACCTGAGGGCAGGGTGCTAGGTAATTCTAAGCTATTGCTACTCCATTCAACAGAAACGGCCACGCCAAGTATATTCAGCATCTTAACATCTGCAATTTGCGAAGCGGCATCACACATTAAGCGATCTCCAACAAGCGGGTTTGGATAGAAATGAACAGAAGCAGGTTCTACTTCAGAAATCCCTACAGGAGGCGCACAGTACTGATAGCCGAATTGGTAGTAATAATCAAGCGCTTCCTCCGAAAGCGTATAGCCATAAACAAATGCATCATTGTGCCGCAGACATTGCAATTGATAACTGTGCTCAAACTCACTGAAGTCGATTCCCACGCCAAGCCCGGCTGTTGCACCGATGCCCTCAATGATGGTCATGTTTACGGGTGCGCCAAGATTGAGTAAATGAAACCGTCTGCGAAGATTGCCATCTGAGTTTATTTCAACGGAGTCAATGAAGGAAATAGATAAATTTTGAAAAGAACCAGAGGGTGGCTGATCACCATTACTTTCATACCTCCCCCAATTCACAAAAGGAATCGTATCTCCAATCTCCAGATTAAAATCATACAGCAAGACCTCATTATGCGGATTGTTCACCGACCTTAGAAAGACCTTATGAACAATGGAGTCCTCCTGCACCCGCATGGCCGCCATTAAAACTGAGTCCGCATAATCTGGCCCACCATATATTCCTATATAGACCGTATCGTTGATTGTCAGTTCACCGCCTGTGCTGTATACATGACTGCCGCAATAATGGATGGGATTCTCGCAGAAACCGGAGAATTCATCTGATTTCCATGTGGCATTCTCAGTAGGAAAGGGCACGTATTCGTATTCCTGCCCTACGGAGGTTGCGTATTGGATGGAGAATAGTAAGAAGAGTACTGTCCTGAGTTTCATGTTTGTTAAAATTTCTATGATGAAGTACTACAATGTTTATCGCTTTTGCAAGTAAGAACTGTTGCTTTCTTCATCTAAGAACCTATCCGCAACGAAGGTGAAAACCAATTTTGGCATTTTCTGACAAACTTTTTCGTGATATTACAATGGGTTTTGCCGCACGTAAAGTTAAAATAGTGTGTTAATATTAGTTTTTAGGCCAAATTGGAGAGGTGAAAAAAATCAGGGTCAATCTTAAATGCGGTCTCCGTATTGCTAATATTTCAGCTGTTAACCGCAATGCCCCGTGTGGCCCATTGACTGATGTGCGCATAAAGGTGCGAACCGTTGAGCATGTCGTTATCAATACCGAAACTGCATTTCTTAAAAAAGCTCTTATCGTTAATGGGATTGCCTGAGGCGTTCTTATGAATATAGGCCATAAATTGCCCACTGCGTCTGTTGTTCTTAAATATCACATCTGTACACTGAATAATACCCCCAAAGCTGTTCCAATCAATGCTGTTATTGGCATCCAATCCGAAGTTGTTCAATGCCCCATCGGCATGTTCTATAACGGCTCCATTCTTGAGAATGACGGTACCAAAGAGCGTTGGGTTCAGGCTTTGGCTTGCGGTGCTGTTGCCGGTGACGTAGATGCCGTTCCAGCGGTCTGTTTCCGTATTAGTCGTAAGGACTCCTCCATCTACAATTAACTTTGCATTTGGTTCCACAATAATCTTTGAGTCAGACGCAAGAAACAGGGTGCATTTCACCGTGAGCTGAAATCCCGACTTAACGATTAAGTCTCCAACTAAGTAGTTAGAATGCTCCCATGTTTCATTGCTAACAATCTCAACTGTTTGGGTCGCATCGTAGTCAGGCTTCAAAAACCCTCTGTAACCACTTAACTGAATGACCCGATACCGTACTTGTCCAATTTGCTTGGGAGAGAGATATGAACGACATTTATTATAGCCCATGATATTGTTGGATATACCACTTCCTCCACCACAATTCGAATACGACTCACTAGGCCCACATCCAGCCCAACCAGTATTTGGGTCTGGGTGATATGTATCATCGTAAACATCATCATTACAACCCGAAAAGGTATGAGGTAGTCCTATTACGTGTCCCAGTTCGTGAGCAATCAGCTGACTACTTGCCCAGCCGTAGCCGAAGTTAAAAAGGTTCACAAATCCAGTAGGCCCGCACGCTCCGCTTATTGAAGTGTTATCCATGTAATAAATGTCAATGGCACCATCGGTGTTATAGACGCTATGAGGACCACTCCCACATTGAGAGGAATAACCGTAATAGGTGTTATCATCATGCCAAAAAATATTCTGCAATTCGAATCGAATTTTAGGGTCGGGAATAAAAACGGCAAGCGGAGACACTGGAAGTGATGGGCTATTCATGTAAGAGAAATGATGATTTACTAAGGCAATCTCATTTTGGATATCAGATGTTTGTGACGGCTGATATATACCAGAACCGTCTCCCCTTCTAAACATATGAATATTGACCCGATAGGTTAAAATCGGAGAATAATTCATGTGGTTAATGTCTGGTATATAATTTAGATAATTAGAGCATCCAGTTCCCACCCCTCGAATGGGATCAACTGGATCAGGAGTTCCGCAAACCCATTGCGCTACCACAGCAGGAGTTAGCAACAGGAATAAAAGACTGACACATAAAGTAAGGCTATTAAATTTCATGGTTTAAGTATTATTTTAGATTGATATGTTGCGTTTGAAAAGTACACCTCAACAAGATATGTTCCAGCACTCAAATCTGAGAGATTGACGAGTATCGTTCTTGAATTGACCTTAAAGTCTTTGATTATGATTGGCTCCCCCTTCGTACTCACCAAACGAATAGCAACTGGTGGCGGCAAGTCTGTGCCAAAATCAATGTTCACAAATCCATTTGAAGGATTTGGATACATCCATAAATCAACATTCTTAGTGTTCTCGGCAACGGAAGAAATTACCTCATCACAGTCAAATGGCCCTTGATGAAAGCTGATAACGGTGTCATCGTAACATCTTAACTCGCCTGGAACTGGATCACAAAACTCAAAAACCGGAAATAAATGCAGCCCTCCAAGTCGTTCAATGAAAGGTCCGTTAAACTGCCATTGAGTTTCGCCTTGATTGAGCACTGATGTATAAACAACTCTAAGGTCTTCTCCGTCTATTGTTGTCATTCCCGTGGAATCAACATATACTATAGTAGAGTCTTCATCCTCATTTCCGAATCCACTAGTAATATTATGTACTGTCCAACTTTCGCCTGTTTGAGCACCAAAATCATAAAGAAGACAAAATTCATTTCTCTGTGGATGCCAAAAAAACACGCTGTCATTCTGGTCATAAACCAGGTACGGACTCCACGAACAATCGTTTCCATTTCCACCTATTGTCCTGCACGGAACACCCTCATAAACAGTGTCTTTAAGCGCAACAAAATATGTAAATGATATATCTGGACTTATGGTGCTTATTTCGTTATAATACCAGATAGCTCCTGCGGGGGCAAATCCCTGCGAGGTTGCAATCTGTGCACTAACAATCAGAATTAGCAACAGTGGAAATACTTTTTTCATGAGTTCTAGTTTTTAGTTCCGAGAGTGAAAGAATGTACTATTTTCATTTGTGCAAATGATTTTAGTCAGTGATACTTCATCTAAGAACCTATCCGCAACGAAGGTGAAAACCAGTTTTGATACTTCGTGACCTATTTTTTTCAATTATTGCAGAGAATCGGAGGGGGTGTCGTGCTTGGCCAAGCACGGCAAGAAATGACTTTTAGGTGCAATTTTCTAGGGTAGTAAAACTTTGATATTTATGTTCATATTCTTGCAGACACCACCAACGCCTCCCCTTTGGGGAGGTCGGGAGGGGCATTAGTCGGCCACTATCATCTTGCCGCTGTAGTGCATCTTTCCGCCATGGATAACGCGGTAAGCGTAGTTTCCGGGCCTTGATGCCGCGCAGGTCAATAACGGTTTCGTCCATGTGGTCCTGTAACGTATGCGATAGTATCGGTTTCCCGTAACATCAAGGAGTAAATGAGGTCAGTCGAATCTTTTTTGTTGACAAAGCACATAAAATTACATAGGTTTAACCGAACATTTACCAAAACCTATACGACCATGAATTGGAAATTTATTGTTTCTCTAGGCATCCTCGCCTACTTTTTAACTTTACTTACTTCAAACGCTCAGGCTCCTGATGTGGCATGGCGATCCATAGATTGGCCTCCTTTCGGCTGGAGTGGTGCCGTTAACCAGGGACAGACCGGAGAAGATTGGTGGTACAACCACACAAATTCTTATGATGTCAACGGCAACCTGAATGGCTATCTGGCCGTGGGATATCATACACGTGCGGTAACAAACACCGCCTCCCTCAATGCCCACAACAACTTTTTCGCGCAGGGCTGTGAATTTTCGGGAATCACCGATTTCGGGACAGGAACTGGAGACTGGGACGCATTTGAGACCTCTACCAGACGCAAAGGCCATCAGTTCGGCAATATTGCTTTTTTCGATCTGGAAGGGAATATGCTTTGGTGTTTTCCATTCAATACGCTTGATTTTCAGGATGCGATACAGATAGAACCCGGTGGGGATTTCATCTGCGTTGGAAGTCATACCCGTATTCAAAATGTACAAGGTACGGGAGTTGTCGGCTTCAACCCGACCTCATCCGGTTCATTGTATTTCGATAACGACTGCGACCCGGACAATGACAATGACACCGACATGTTTGAAGCAAAAATGTATGCTTGTAGGGTTACACCTTCCGGACAACTGGTATGGGAGTAAATGTATTCGCCTTCGGACCACCCGGCTACAGCATACAAATGGCGAACCATAGGCTACGGAATTACAAAGAATGCTTCTGGATCCTTCATCCTTTGTGGTGATTACGCTCCGTTGCCAGCACCTGGTCGTGATATGTTCCTCGCAAAAATTAACAGCAACGGTCTGATTCAGCAGAAGAACACCATTGCAGCCTCATGGCCTGAGGCAACCACCAACGCTTCGTTTTCTACTGCCATTGCTTCCGATGGTCAAGGACACAATTTGGTCTATGGAATAGACCTTGGAGGAGTAAATGACGGATACACGGGTACGATTACCTGTGTAAATGATAACCTTCAAATTCATTCAGATTGGAGCAACAATCCGATTTACTTTCCCTCCGGGAGTTCTAATGCCCGCAGATCAAAATGCTGGAATGGCAGTTACCATGCCGCGAATGATGAATTCCTTGTGCCGGTTTTCCGCTCATGTCCAGACCAATGCTCTTTTGCGGGAAAGAATGCTGGAGACCTTTACCTATATCGGTTTGATGCAGAACACGGCTACGTCAAAGGTCCTGGCAACGGCCGATATTTATACCTTGCTACTGCTTTCGACCTCAGAGCCGATGCTTGCGAAACCTCAGACGGAGGCATGGCCGTGGTGTCCTCTGCCAAGACCCTAGGATATGACAGCCAATCCGTTTATACGGCCGAAATAGCAGCAGATATTGCAGACGGCACCTACGACATCTTTCCGCCTAACCCCAGCGGAGGAACAATAACGGATGAATGGAAATATTGGGACACCGATGCCCGTGTGGTAAAACTGGACGGCAACAGCAATATCCTTTGGCAGAAACAATTTGATGCCATCAGTGACCCACTACCCGCACGGCAACCTTTTCCTGGTAATGTGAAACGACAGGAGTGCATGTATTCCATCAGCGAGGCCGAGGATGGCGGACTGGTGATAGCCGGAAACACAGGTGGGAATTTTGACGATTTCTACTTGGCCAAGATAAAAAGCGGCTGTGCGGCAAACAAGTATCTGGCAGCTGGCACACACAACACCAATAGCGTGATCGTTGAAGACGAATACATATATAATCAGACAGTTACTTGGAATCAGCCTATTACAATATATGACAAGGTAACTGTCGAAACAGGTTCCACCCTTATCATTGATGGCGCCACGGTGCAATTTGCAGGAATGGACGACCTTGATGGGTTTGAAAGCTACGCGATCGACCCGCCATTCGAACCCATGATCGTGGTTGAAAAAGGTGCTTACCTCCTCATTAAGAACGGTGCAACCCTCACCAACCTGACAGCCTGTGGTGGTGGAAGCCTTTGGAAAGGAATTGAAGTACATGGCACACCGAACCTCAATCAGACCGCCACCAATCAGGGAAAGGTCAGGATACAGGGAGAGTCCACCATTGAAAATGCCTATACGGGCATACGGGCAGACAACTACGCTGCGCCCTTTTCACATGCAGGTGGCATTATTCAGGCCATTGATGCCAACTTCCACAACAACAATTGGGATTTGGTAATGGCACCATACCAGAACTACAGCACAAAAAACCCATCCTTAGAAACGGGCAACATCTCCTATTTCTGGAAATGCGACTTTACCACAGACGACAATTATGTGGCGGCAAACATTGGCGAACAGGCAATATTATTCGGGGTCAATGCAATTCCGTTCAGAGGTTGCAAATTCCGTGATGACCGTTCAGGCTCTACAGACCAACAGTGGCGGAATGAAAATGGCCGTACGGGTATTTATAGCATTTGGGCATCCTTTCAGGTAAATGAATATTGCGGTGGAGGAACATCTTATCCACCACCACCAAGCTGCGGTGGTACGCGCTCCGAGTTTAATAACCTTTTATATGGCATACGGGCATTGGGAGAAAGTAACCCAGCACGTTTTAATATAGGTGTAAGAAACTCCGATTTTGATTGCCACAACGGCATGTACTTTAGCGACCAAAGTAGCCTAGCGGTATTGGGCAACGAACTTGACGTGAAAGGCCGTGCCAATGCAACCGAACTACCTTACGGCATTTACCTCGATAACAGCTACGACTATCAGGTGGAGAACAACACCCTAACGGGTGATTACGCCACCAACCCAGGTGCCTTTGCGGCAGGTATTGTAGCGTACAACCAGCACGATGCCAACACCGAAATATACCGCAACACCTTTATTGGCAATGCCATAGCGTTGGAACCGATTGGACAGAACAGAAACATAAACATCAACTTTCCATCTGGTCTGCAACTCAAATGCAACGACATCAGCACCGGAGTTATGGATGTGGCGGTGTTAGAGGCTCCGAATGTAACCAGCCCCGTGGTAGGTATTGCCAAAGACCAAGGCGCAGCTGGTAGCAGTACCTCCCTTGCTGGTAATCTCTTTGGCAATAGCAGCCCACAGTTGTGGATTAACCTCTATAATACTGGCGAGCACTTTAACTACCACCACCACGATCCCACCACGGAGTCACGTGTAAAACCGAATTCATGGACTACTAATAATATTACTCTTATGCAATCGTCCATCCCTTATTCAGAGAATGCTTGTCCCGACCACCTTACTGGCGGAGGTAGCTCCCAATCACTAATGGCTGGGCAAGGAGAAAAGCAACAGTTTCAATTAGAGGCCGATGCGCTGCGTACCGAACTACAGCAGCTTGTCGATGGTGGCAATACCGAAGCCTTGCGTACCGAAGTGGTATTTGCCAACAACCAGAACGGCTACAACCGTTATACCCAACTGATGGATAACACGGGCTATGTATCAGAAACCGTGCTTAAAGAAGTAAGCGCCAAAGAACAGGGATTGAGCGAAGCCATGGTGCGCAACGTATTGGTAGCTAACCCACAAGCAGCCAAGAGCAAAGAAGTAAAAGAAGTGTTAGATAATCGTTTTGCCCCGTTACCTAACTACATGCGCCAGCAGATTAATCAGGGAAAGAACGTCCTTTCTGCCAAGGAGCTAAAGGAAGGTCAACTGGCAGCCGCCCTAACCAAGCGCGACAAAGCCATTGACCTTACACTCCGCACATTGCGTAACGACACCATAGATAGACTGGACGACATGGTGCAAATGCTCAGCGGTACAGAAGATGTAAACCATGCCTACCGTTTGGCTGCTTTGTATAATGGGACTGGAAGAGCGGAAGATGCCAAAGAGGTGTTGGAAAATCTCTTAAGCCGCAGCAACCTTCCGGCACACAGACATCAGGAAGTGGAAGACTTGCTGCATCTGCGTCAATTACAAGGACAATGGAAACAGGAAGGAAAACACCTGAATTCGCTTACTTTGGCAGACGTGCAGGAGTTGCAGGTATATGAATACGGCCAAGGCAAGGCCTCAACAAAGGCAAGACAGATTCTTGCCATTAACGATAAGCTTACGTACCGTGAACCAGTTCTGATGCCAGAACCGATTGCAGCGGCAAAACGGGCAGAGGAAGCGGTAGAGGAAAATGAATCGATGTTTGAGATTTACCCGAACCCAGCAAGCGAATACGTGACTGTCTCATTCGACATTCCTGACAACAGTTTCCCACTCTCGATTCTTATTGTAGACATACAGGGACGAGTGGTGCGAACCGTACCATTACAGGGACATAGCAATCAGATGGTGGTAGTCACCGAAGGGCTTAGTGGTGGGAATTACCATTTTCTACTAATCAGCAACAACACTTCTCTAGCTGATCGTGAGGTGTCAATTCTCAATTAATGCGTGCAAAGACAGGCATATTGCTGCTCCTGTGCATGGGAATGAACACCCATGCACAGGAGCGGTTTTTCACCTTCGTTGAGGGGTGGAGGGCATTAAAAATTATTGAACAGGAAAACGGTGAATATTTGTCGGTAGGTCTTTCCGTTTCTACTACTGGACAATTTGGTCATTATCAGTTCAACCTTATAAGTATGGAGGGACAACCGATTGACAATTGGGAGTTAGCTCTTGAAAACAGCGCATCATCCCAATCGTTACTTACAAATGATTTTCATTTTACACCTTGGGGTACATACGTTACTGGGATAAGACTCAACCTCACAGAAGACACGGTATTTGGTACCGTATTCAATCTGGACACCGAGTTTCAGTCCGTAACCAATAAGAACGATTTCATGTTTGGAGAGAAAAGAACCTTTATCCGATCTTCCCATATCGTCAATGATTCTACCGTTGTTTTCGGAGCCATCTCCAGAGTTGGTTCCACTACTGACTTTGCCAGTTTAGTGAAAGCTGATGTAGTAGGTAATATAGAATGGAGGATGGATTTTTCCTGCGGCCCGGGAAACTGCAATCCTTTCCCCCACCACATCCTCTCCCTTTCCGATGGCGGCTACATTTTTACCCTGCAAGAAGAACACCTCTGCCCCACCTTGGCCGTTGAAGACATACGCAGCACACTTATACGAACTGATAGTCAAGGCAATGAGATTTGGCGCGTATGGCCCGGTACCGACCTCGGAACTTACCGCAGCGGCCCCTGGACGGTGCAGACCTCGGATGGCAATCTTCTGTTCGCTTATACAGATGTTTACACCAACGCTTGTTTGCCACAACCAAATAACCTAGCTACCATACGATTTGTAAAAATAAACCTCCAAACAGGGGAGACCATTTGGGAAAAAGATTTGATGAATGAGTTACCTAACGGAAATACCCACCCGCAAGGCTGGGGGCGCAATTACCAACTCACTCAAATACAAGCGGTAGATGACGGTATTATTCTAGTGGGTAGTGGAGGTTCTCAAGGGATGAGCGTTAAAGTAAATGAAGATGGCGAACATCTCTGGCATCGATTTTACGACCCTTCTGGGATGCCTGCAGCTGAACACGGAGCTGATGTAACTATGGATGTATTGGGAATGTCTTTAACCTCCGATGGCGGTTTCATCATGGCAGGGGAATACGTGGCAAGCCCCGGTAATTTCTTTCCCAACGGCATTCAAACTGCCTTTGCCCTTAAAGTAGATGAATACGGTTGCCTAGAGCCTGATTGCCAATTGGCAGATACGCTTGGTACAGGTATAACCGACCTTTTATCCCCAACGAGACAAATAAAAACCTATCCCAACCCAGCAACGGATGTCTTGAACATTGAGGTTTCTGATAACGGATTTGAGATTCAAGAAGTTAGAATAACTGATATGCTAGGAAGAGCAACGAAGCCCATCCCCCTTCAAAAGGGGGTGTCGCAATCTGTGCAGCAGTCGGGACGGGGGATTTCTTCTGCTTACGACATACAATCTTTGCCCACAGGCATCTATATCCTCACCGTCCAATTTGAAGATGGAACAACTTCAAGCCTTAAATTCGTAAAGGAATGAATCATAGTTCCAATCATTTTCTACTAATCAGTAGCAACACATCCATCGCAAGTCAGGAAATTACCATACTAAGGTAAATGCGTCTGAAAGCCATCATATTACTGTTCCTGTGTGTGGCAACAAATCTCCAAGCACAGGAGCGGTTCTTCAGTTTCATAGATGGTTTTAGGAACACCAGTATTTTGGAAACCGACACAGGTTTTCTTTCTGTTGGTCTGAACGGAATTCCCTTTGAAGGGAACTCCATTCAGTTTGTCTCAATGGATATGACAGGAACTGTTGTCGCCTCAATCAACTATGAAGTAGATACGGTTTACTCAACGGAGTATACCCGTACATCAGATGTGGTATTTGAGGATAATCAGATTCTGATTGCTGGTACTACTGTTTCGAACAGCAATTTCTTCCGTGGTCATGTTTGGGAATTTTCATCAAATCTGACCGTGTCGAATCTGCTTACAATTGAACGCTCCAATGGCAACTGGTTAAAATCTCTTTTACCTATATCAGATACTGCGGTGATTGCAGGACAGTTCATTTTTGATGGCACTTCTCAACCGTACGGATCCTACCTAGCCGTAAGCGATAGCGGAACCATAATGTGGGAGGTAGATTTCTTTTGTGGCTCTAATTGCCGATTGGAACCCCACCACATCCTCTCCCTTTCCGATGGCGGCTACATTTTTACCCTGCAAGAAGAACACCTCTGCCCCACCTTGGCCATAGAAGACATACGCAGCACACTTATACGAACTGATAGTCAAGGCAATGAGATTTGGCGCGTATGGCCCGGTACCGACCTCGGCACTTACCGCAGCGGCCCGTGGACGGTGCAGACATCAGACGGAAACCTTCTGTTCGCTTATACAGATGTGATGAGCGCGGAGTGCCTCCCACAGTTCACAGATACGGCCACCGTCCGTTTTGTGAAGATAGACCTCGAAACAGGAGAGACCATCTGGGAAAAGGACCTGATGGACAAACTGCCCAACGGTAACACCGACCCACAAGGTTGGGGTCAGAATTATCAGCTTACACAGATGGAGGCCGTAGATGATGGTATTCTGCTTGTTGGTACAGGAGGAATAGAAGGATTGAGCATCAAAGTGACCGAAGATGCGGAGTACATCTGGCATCGCTGGTATCACCCGCCCGGCATCACATGGGAAGAACACGGTACTGATGTGGAAATGCAGATTCTAGGAATGTCTCCCACCTCGGATGGCGGCTTCATCATGGCGGGAGAATACCAAGCCAGCCCTGGCAATTTCTTCCCAAACGGCATCCAAAGTGCCTTTGCCCTTAAAGTAGATGAATTTGGTTGCCTAGAACCTGACTGCCAACTGGCAGATACGCTTGGTACAGGAATAAACGAGGCTGTGTTGCCGCAAGTACGCATTTACCCAAACCCTGCAACAGATGTATTGTATGTAGAGGTTTCTGATAACAGATTTGAGATTGAAGAAATCAGAATAACAGATGTGCTTAGTAGAAACCACCAGCTCTCCCCCTGGAAAGGGGGAGTGGCCACAGGCCGAGGGGGTCTAAACTCATGGCAAGGAAAAATTGATGTAAGCTACCTACCAAACGGCATCTACATCCTTACTTTGCAATACACCAACGGAGCTGCCGTAAGCCGTAAATTTGTGAAGGAATAGTCACAAACAGAAAAGTCCCGCAAGCGGGACTTTTCATTTCTCATATAGATTGATGCGTTACTTAATAAGCATCACATCTCCCTTAAACTCATACATGGTCACTTTATCACCATCCACACCTTTGGCTGTGATAGCGAAGAAGTAGGTGCCGTTGACCAATTCTAACCCACTTGTTGTGCGCCCGTCCCAACCTGCAAGTGGTTGCGTCCAATCATAAACCTTCTCTCCCCAACGGTTGAATATCTCTCCTTTGAAATCGTAGATGTTTCTAATATCAAATGGGAAGAAGTTATTCTGGATTGGATCGATTGGGAACATATCATTGATTCCATCACCGTTAGGGGTAATCACATTCGGTACACGGATGAAAGAAGTTGGCTCTACGTAGATTCCGTTTTCCAGTCTCATGGTATCTGAACAACCCGTTACATCATTATATGCTACAAGCGTCAACGTAAATGTTCCAGAATCGGCATACAGATATTGGAATGGGTCGGTATTGAATGTAGTAACGGTATTTCCGTCTCCAAAAATCCATTCGTAAGCTGTTCCTCCTTGCGAAAGATTCGTAATGGTGATATCCAATGGCTGCAAACCTGTTTCGGGGTTTAGGCTGAAATCAGCAGTCAAAGGATTGGCAGGTGGGTCGATGGTGGCTTGGGCTTGGGCTGTACAGCCTTGCGCATCTGTTACCGTAACGGTAAATGTACCAGCACCCAAATCAATTGCTGTGCCTCCCGTTTGTCCACTTGGGTCGTTCCAAGAATATCCGTAAGGCAATGTGCCGCCTGTTACCTGAGTTTCGGCAACGCCATCCTCAGAATAATCGCATGTAACAGGTGTAATAGAGGTAACGCTAACCAGAAGTATGTCTGGCTCGGTGATGTTCACATTTTGCCATTGGGCGGTACATCCGTTAGCATCCGTAACCACTACAGCATACGTTCCTGGCGGTAGACCACCTGCCAAGGCAGTTGATTGGTTTGTTGGGTCATTCCAAGAATACGTGTAACCTGGAGTTCCACCCAACGCACTTATCAGCGCCTGTCCATCAGAAGCACCATTACAGCTTACGTTTTGCTGTTGTGCAAGCGACAACACAATCGGAAGTGGTTGCTGCACGAGGATATTCTGAAGCTGTGCTGTACAATTGTTGGCATCAGTAACTGTTAACGAATATGAACCAGCAGCAATTCCCGTCAAAGGATTGCCTGATATGGCATTCGGATTCCAAGAATAGGTGTAGCCAGGGGTTCCACCAGAAACAATTGCTTGAATGCTTGCATCTGAAGTACCGTTACAACTAGCACTATCAATATTAACTGCAACGGACATCGCTGGAGCTTGAGCAATAGTGACTGTGCCATTTGCCGTGCAAAGGTTAGCATCAGTAACAATCACATTATATGTTCCAGCAGCAAGACCTGTTGCGCTTGGTGTTGTCTGAAGATTAGAATCGTCCCACTGATACGTGAACGGTGCTGTTCCGCCAACCCCACTGGCAAGTGCAATACCGTTGCTGCCGCCATTACAAGATACCTGCTGATTTTGAACTGCAAGAACGGTGAGCAACGCTGGCTGGGTAATAACCACTGTCAATGTAGTATCACAAGTTTGAGATGAAGAAACCGTTACATTATAGCTTCCCGCTGCAAGGTTTGAAGCCGTGGCAGTTGTCTGAGAAGCAGGGTCATTCCAAGCGTAGGTTAGTCCTACGCCATTTGCTGTTACTGTTGCTTGTCCATTTGCTTGTCCGAAGCATATTACCTGCTGAGCTATTGCTACTGTAGCCGCAAAAGGTTGCGGTTGACCAATAACTGCTGTATCTGTTGCCACGCAGCCGTTGTTATCAGTTATCTCAACAATCCAAGAGCCGTTTGGAAGATTGGTTGCCGTAGATGTGATTTGCGTCTGTGGATCATTCCATAGATAAGAGTAAGGAGCCGTTCCTCCAAGACCCATTACTGAGGCTTCGCCAGTACTGAAAGAGAAACAATTGGCATCAATAGTTCCGAATACTTGAGCTGTTAATGTATCTGGTTGTGGGACAATAATCGTTTCAACAACTTCGCACAAATTGGCATCAACCACGGTAATATCATAAGAACCAGCTGGAAGATTTGTAGCAGTTGCTGCGCTACCGCCAATTGGAGACCATGAATAGGTAAAAGGTGCAAGACCTCCACTAACCACAACAGTTGCCGCACCATCAACCAATCCGAAACAGCTTACACTATCGGTAGAAGAACTTAATGTTGGAGCAACAATGTTTGCAATATCCCCTAAATGATAAGACCCAACTGCAGCCGCACCTCCAAAGCCAGTTCCTCCATTAATAAGTATGCTAGCACTAATAATATTTGCCTGACATGGGTTTTGGAATATCTTGATTCGTCCACCAGAACCCGCGCCACCAAGATTACCCGATGTTCCACTATTCGTAGAACCAGCATTGTCATCACAGCCAATATTTAGAGGAAAGCCAGGATTATAGTTGCATACGTCAGCACCAGCAACGCCAGTACCCCCTGCCCCACCAATACCGCCATTACCACCTATTGAACGCAAGGTTCCAGTAATATTTAGCGACCCATTCCCTATCAATAAAATTCCACCACCAGAGCCTCCTCCAGAGCCTCCTCCTCCTCCAGCTCCGGAAGAAAAACCGCGTTCATCACATCCTTTACAAAGGTCAAACGGGTCACAACAAGTGGTCGTTTTTGCACCATTTCCACCGTTTCCACCGGTGCCACCTAACAGGCCATTCACCGAAATATTTCCAGCAACAATCAAGTTTCCGTTAGCACGTAATTCCACCAAAGCACCACCGGCACCACCAATACCTCCCGCACCACCATTCGAAGCGCTTTTACCGCCACCGCCACTACCAGCACCGCCAGAACCGAGATCAATATCAGTTCCAGAGGCCGTACCATATGTACCTGCAATAACTCCCCCTAGACCACCTGCCCCAGCAATTGGACTAACGCATCCTGCTAGGTCCATATCTCCAGGGAAATTACTGGGGTTATATGCGGCACCTGCACCACCTGCACCACCTGCATTGGCCAACCCACCATAGCTACCACCACCTGCACTACCACCTCCTCCAGCACCACCGACAAAACCATGTTCATCACCAAAATTCTCACATACCTGCTTTGGTCCTCGACCAAGAGCCCCTCCATTTCCTGACAGGCCGGCCCCAGGCCCTGCACCAGCAGCACCAGCTACACCACCGTTGACGTCTATGACTAAGCAATTATCCTTATCCACACAACCTGTCAACGCGCCTAAATTAATTCCTCCTGTAGCACCGCTACCTCCAGTTCCACCAGTAAAACCAGCACCATCACCAATAATATTTCCAATGATCTCAATATTGGCAGCGTTGATAATAAGCTCACCGCAGCCACCTGTAGCGTATGGAGTTACTGTTACAACTATCCCAGCCTCTACTCTGAAAAGTCCAGTGATATTATATGTTCCTGAGAGAGACGTATTAGCAGAAATAATTAAATCTCCTGTTATTGGAGTGGTTCCGCATTGTGCGCTGACTTTGTTAGACGTTCCAGCAATAAAAAGGATGAAAAATGCGAAGAGATAAATTTTTCTCATGGATTGAAATAAAACACCTATTGATAGGGTTGTGACACAAAAGGCAAAGCTATAATTTTTAGAAAGATTCGCTACAATCTCGACAACAGACAAAATGTGTTGAAAACAGCATGATTTTCAGCATTTCTCATGCCGCTTCCGATTATACGATTCCTAAATTTGCGACCGTATGAGCTATTTAGACGAATTGAATGAAGAGCAGCGAAAAGCTGTAGAGCGAATTGAAGGTCCTGTGATGATTATTGCAGGCGCAGGCTCTGGAAAAACGAGGGTTCTTACCTACAGGGTTGCTCACCTTATTAATAATGGTGTTGACCCGTTCAACATTCTTGCACTGACCTTTACCAATAAGGCCGCTAAGGAAATGCGGACAAGGATTGAGGCAATGGTGGGTCGGGAAGCCAGAAACATTTGGATGGGAACATTCCACTCGGTGTTTGCAAAAATCCTACGGTTTGAAAGCGAGCGAATTGGATATCCCTCCAACTTTACGATTTATGACACAGCCGATTCTAAAAACCTCATCAAGGCTATTTTAAAAGAAGAGTCTTTGGATGATAAAACCTATAAACCCGGATTGGTTTTAAATAGAATCTCAGCTGCCAAGACAAACCTTATCTCGGCAAACGAGTATTTAAAAAATGACGAACTCATTACGGAAGATAGGATGAGTGCCAAACCCAAAATGGGGATTGTATATAAGAAGTATTCCGACCGCCTATTTAAATCTGGGGCAATGGACTTTGACGATTTACTTTATTGGACGAACGTGGTGCTTCGCGATTTTCCGGATGTGCTGAACAAATATCAGAACCGGTTCAAGTGCATTATGGTTGATGAGTATCAGGATACCAACTACTCGCAGTATCTTATAGTGAAGCGTCTGGCTGCCAAGTTTGAAAACATTTGTGTGGTTGGTGATGACGCTCAATCAATCTATGCTTTCCGTGGCGCAAACATTGAGAATATCCTCAACTTCAAGAAGGATTATCCTGATGTGATGACCTTTAAACTTGAGCAGAATTACCGCTCAACCAAACATATAGTCGGGGCCGCCAACCACGTTATAGAGCACAATCAGGATAGGCTAAAAAAGACCGTTTGGACAAGCAATGATGATGGCGAGAAGATTCCGGTCATCAGAAACCTGACCGATAATGAGGAAGGAATGTCTGTAGCACGTTCCATATTTGAGACAAAGATGAACAATCAGGCAACGGAAAAGGATTTTGCGATTCTTTACCGTACGAATGCCCAATCGCGTTCAATAGAAGAGGCACTGAGAAAAATGAACCTTCCTTATCGCATTTATGGTGGGCAAAGTTTCTACCAGCGTAAAGAAGTGAAGGATCTTGTTGCCTATTTCCGAATGGCCATCAATCCGCAAGATGAGGAAGCACTTAAACGGATCATCAATTACCCCGTACGTGGAATCGGAAAGACCACAATTGATAAGATCATTGTGCTGGGAAACGACTGGGGCAAAGACCTTTGGTCTATCATCAGCGATCCGCTAATTGTAAATTCGCAATTCAATGCTGGAACAGCGAGCAAACTGACTGGGTTCGTAAACACGGTAAGGACTTTCCAAGTGGCGTTGCCGAACACGGATGCCTATGAGTTAGGTTCTACAATTGCATCTTCTTCGGGTCTATTACGCGATCTTCATGCAGATAAATCACCCGAAGGCGTAAGTCGCTATGAGAATATACAAGAGCTTTTGAATGGATTGAAGGAATTTGTGGAAGATGTTCCGTCCGAAGATGAGGTTGTAACCGAACCAGAGCCAAAAACGCTAGACAAATTTACTGCTGATATTGCGTTGCTTACGGATGCAGATAAGGACAACGACCCAGAAAATCGAAACAAAGTTTCGTTGATGACCATTCATGCTTCTAAAGGCTTGGAATTCCCCTATGTATTTATAGTAGGGCTAGAAGAGAACCTTTTTCCATCTCAGCTTTCTCTAAGTTCCAGAGCTGATTTAGAGGAAGAAAGGCGATTGTTTTACGTTGCATTAACGCGGGCAGAGAAGAGAGTAACGCTTAGTTATGCAGTAAGTAGATTTAGATGGGGTAATCTCGTACATAGCGAACCAAGCAGATTCATTGAGGAAATTCCGGAAAAACATTTAGACGTAACCCGTTCAAACCCAACGGATAATAATAATTCCGTACCTTCGTCCCCTTGGGCAAGAAAGGCTCAATTCAACACAGCAAACAGCAATCCAGAAAAAGTGACAAGAGTAGACCTACGATCAAGAAATCTCACCAAGTATGACGACAGCCGCGAGCCAGGAGAACTCGATACAGGGGGCGGTACCAGCGATCACCTTTCTCGAATGATGGTTGGTACGGAAGTCATTCATGACAAATTCGGAAAGGGAGAAATTGTGGCCATGGATGGAGAAGCGCCAAACATCAAGGCAACTGTTACATTTCAAGGAGCAGGCAACAAACAATTGCTTCTCAAATTTGCGAAGCTCCGAATTGTGGGAAAAGCAAAACAGTAATCAGCATCCATCATGAATGAGTTCCTGACCGAAGAATCGGTTTTACTCGAACGAAAGAACAAGCCAAGATGGTTTCTAATAATAGGTTCAGCCCTATTACTTGCCTCATCGTACCTTTTACTTTACATCCTATACGATCTTGCCACGGCAGTAACGGCTGCTCACTTTGATTTAAAACCAATTCTCTTTTTCGATACCATTGCATTTGACAACAACGACAAATGGTATCCGCGGTGCGTAAAAATCACCTTTACAATAGGAGCGTTTGTGATGATAACGGCCGGAATAGGGTTTTACCTTCTCTGCCTCACACTTAAAAAAACATCGCTTGCACTTAGATTGACCTTTATCTGGCTCAGTTTGGTATCATTTGTCATTCTGGCTCAACGACTGATTGCAATTCTATTTGCTAACAATTTTCAATTCCGCGATTTGGATTCCAAAGGCCTGGAATTGGCAATTTTTACTGCATACGACTATTGGGAAAAGGCTGGCGAAGCAGGACTGGCTGTAGCTGGCATTGTAGTATGTTTAGTCACGTCTGTCATGTTTTCTAAGCCATTTTTACAAACTGCTAGTTCAATTTATCAAATTGACACACCCGCCTACCGCAAAAAATTCGTGATCTACTATATAGCAGCTCCCGCTTTGATAGGAGCTGGATTTATTACACTTTTCACTTTTCCAAAAAATCTCGTTCCTAACTTCCTCTTTTTCGGATGTTTGGCCATCAGCATCGCCAGCATTGGTCTCGTTTCCATGAAATCCAGTCTATTGATTAGAAGACAAATCGAATTACGGAGTTATTGGCCACTAGCTGCTGCGGCCATATTTCTAATCATTGTTATTTTTGCCCGAACTATTTTAAGCCAAGGCGTTCCCATTCCAGATACGGGAATCGGGCACCTGCTTTTCTGATTATATCTTGAGCGTGTACTGTAGTGTAAAATTGCGAGGTGCCTCCATGATTCCGGGTCTTACAGAATAAAACTCATTAAGAAAGTTTTTGGCAATAAAGCCAACTGTTGAACGCTTAGAGATATTGAACAATAATCGCGCATCCATTCTCCAAACACCTTTCGTATTCAGCGCTCTATAGTCAGAAAACCCTGGGAGGAATACTTCAAACTCCGCATCAATTCGATTCATATAACTGTTGTATTCAACGGCATAACCAAGTGTGAATTTCCACAAATCCATCTCAATATCTGCCTTGAAAGTGTTGGTTATTCTATACTTTAAAATACTTGACGTGCCTGTGAGAGAATCGCTGTTGTTTATGCTATTGAAAAAGTTCTGAATAAAAACCTGAACATTCTCCTGAGACGTATCCGCCTGAAGATCTGCAGGGTAATTGAACGTATAGCCTAGGAATACACGCACCGGAATTGGCCCTAAGTTTCCATCTCCAGTTAGTCCGAATTCTACCCCAGCCACCCTTGCTTTGCTCACGTTGAATGGTTTAAAACCAAGAATAGGTTCAGCCTCTCCAACGCTATAGATCCCGAACTGATATTCCACCATGTCTCTGAACTCCATCCAGAAAAGGGCGAAATCGAAGTATGCATTCCAACCTGAAACTCGAAATCCTTGTTTAACACCAAGTTCCGCAGACCAACCATATTCAGACCTTAAGTCATTATTAGGCAGGATTTTAAGCGGGCCTAAACTGGCATCAATAAACTTCTCCCCAACGCTTGCAAATCTAAAAGATTGCCCAAATGAAGCGCGGATGTTGGTCTTCTTGGCAACTTTGAAGTTGGCTCCAGCTCTTACAATTGGCAGTGAGGTTTCCTTTCGGAGGGTTACTACTTCGTTCCATTCATTTCGAATACCGAAAAGCAACGTAATCCTGTCAATAAACGTTTTCTCTACCTGAGCGTAGACCGAAGGATTATGTGTTACAATGGTTCCTGCATCAGGATAAAGCGAACTAAAACTCCATATATACTGATACTGAACTCCTGCGGTAACTCGGAAGTTGTACTTGAACTCGTTCTGGTATCTCAAATCAAAAAACATCACGTTGGAAGTAGATGGGTCTTCCCAACTATCATTTCTGCGTTCAACCCGATAGTATCTGCTTTTAAGTGAAAATATTCCAGCCTTTCTAGCAGTGTATTGAACCCATGGATCAATGTTGAGGAAAGTGTACTTGTCGGTTGAAGAAGTTCCATCCAACGGTTTATAGGCTCCATCTGTATTATTGGCCCAAAGAGTAAATCTACCCGATTGCTGGTATTGTCCAGAACCATTAAATCCGTACGTAAGCCCTTTAACCTTTACGCTTTGAACCCGCGTCTTAAAATTCAATCTGAACGCCTGCCGATGTCCGCGCTCTAGGTAGGTAAGGTCTGAACTACCGTGAGCTCCCACCACCAAATCAACATTCTTTATTTTTCTTCTGTGTGAAAAGAAGACTCCGGTAAATACTGGACTGTAGGTCTTATCCCACCATCTAGCTTCTTTGGCTCCTGGGTTTCCGTAAACTCCTTGATAAATACGAAATGTAGTTTCTGGTTTTTCAGTTGCCCATCCGGTTCTGACGTGAATAACCCCATTCATAGCCCCAGAACCAAACAGAACACTTGAAGACCCCTTAACCACCTCAATCTGTTCCACGGTTTCCATGGGTATGGCACTCCATTGAATATCCTGCAAATCGCCTGTAAGTAAAGGAATATCATCAATTACCATCTGCACCCTACTCCCAACTCCATAACTATAACCACCACCACCACGAATAGACGCCTGACCATCAAGAATTGTAATACCAGGAACCTTACCAACAGCTGCTTTAAGATCGGGTGCTGCGCTGTTTTCAATCAGGTACTGTTTTACAACATCCACGCTAACCATCTCCTCGCTCACACTTTTCGCGAATTGACTCCCAGTTACAACCACCAAATCAAGTGTTGTACTTTCAGTAGAAAGCTTTGCGTTAAACTCTACCGTCTCATTTTCCTTGAGCGTAAATGTCTTTGTGATAGTCTGATAACCAATAAATTTATAGGTAATCATCTGCTCTCCGGACTTCAACTTTACCTCGTACGCACCAACAATATCAGACGAAGCACCAACATTTTCTTGATTGAAGATGTTTACACCAATAAGTGTTTCACCTGTGGACTTGTCCGTTACCTTTCCTTTAAGCGTTTGTGCCGACAAGTGGTTTTGCACTAACAGCAGAAAAACTCCGAACACAATTCCGGTTGCCCTCATTCTCATAAACATTTTAGGGTCGCAATGTAGGTAACCACAATAATGCGATGATTGACTAAATCAATTTTTTATGAAATAAACCTTGTTGAAACTATTACATTGCTACCAAGGGTTGATTAGGGGCTACCGCATTTAAAATTCTAAATTACCTTCCGCATGCTTACCAAAACATAATGGACAAGACATAAAATTGTCACAGCAACACAGATTTCGCAAACGAAAGACAAAATTTTCTGTGTCCTTTCTGTGAAATCTGTGTTTCTGTGGGAAAAAAAATGTTCACTCGTCCTAAATTTAAGAATGAACAATAACCATATGTTGAAGCAATGCTTTGCCAAAAGTTAAATGCGTTTGTCCTAGGGGTTGATTGAGTGCCGTTTGAAAAAAAATGTAGTTTTGCACGCATCCGAAAAATTGACCATTTAAGCACAACATAACAGATGAACAATCTTGGCAAGAACATAGGCGATTTCATATTCCCTAGTCTACTTATTATTGGCGGACTAACTATTCTATTTTATTCGGTTTTTGGAGGCCAAAACGGGCTTTGGATTCTCGGAGGTTCATTAATTCTGATGGTTGGCCTATTCTCTGTAGCAATGAAGCTGGGAATGTTGAGCAGCATGGTGCAGAAGGTATTGTTCTTCGTTTTTCTACCCATGGCTTTTGTTACAGCATACTTCGCTTACCGCTCCATTCAAGCCCCTATTGAGTTCAATATTGAGAAACAGAAACGATATGCCAAGGTGGAAACCAAATTGAAGACCATTAGAGATTGGCAATTGGCATACAAATCGGTTTACCGAGTTTATGCTTCCGATTTTGATACACTAATCAATTTCGTTAACACCGATTCATTCCCAGTAATCAGAGCGTTGGGTACTGTTCCTGATACATTGACAGAACAACAGGCCGTTGACATGGGGTTAGTAACAAGAGACACAATGCACGTGAGTGTACGAGATTCGCTATTCAAATCTGGTGGAGATATAAATAAAGTCCGATTCATTCCGCCAGCAAATACGCAACTATTTAAGATGGAAAGTGGACTAATAGATAAAGGACAAGTGATGGTGCCAGTATTTGAAGTAGTTGCTCTGAACGCACATATTTTTGAAGGCATTGTACCAGAATATTACGACCCACAGGGCGATTTGCGTGTTGGGTCCATGACCGAGCCTTCAACCAGCGGAAACTGGGAATAAGGTTTTGTCATTACCTCTTTTCAAAGAAGAAATTCATCTGAAGGCCGATAATGAACAGGAAACTGTTCAAAACGGCCTTCTTTCTTTTGTGAATGTTTCTCGTTCGGGAATTCAAATTCTCAAAAGAAACAAGTCTTTCAAACTCATTGAATTTATTGATTTGCGGTTTCCGTTCTCAACCGAAAATGGTGTTTGGAGCAATCGAGTCAAAGACATTCTCGAAACTTCGGCATTCATGGCTCACATTGAGGGAACTGAAACTGTGTTTTCGGTTTCTGATTCAAGCGTAACCGTTGTTCCTTCATCCCTTTATTCCGAAAAAGAAAAGGGCAGGAATTTCGGATTCGTTTTTGGGGAATCAGAAAAGGTTATCATTCTAGACCAAGCGCTTTCCAATTCTGATATTACCGGCATTTTTAGCGTTACTCAAGCATTTTCCGAATCAATCTCCAAACCAATTCAATCTTCCTACTTGAATTGGTTAGATAGCTTGGCAACCGAATCTTCAAAAGTTAAAGCTCATCTGGTTGTTGAGGAAAAGCAATTTGCGCTTGTCATTTTCAAGGATGGAAAACTGGCTTTCGCCAATTGGTTTGAGTTCGGAAAGGCGGAAGATGTTCTATACTATCTGATGGCTTCGTTGGAAACCCTCAAGATTCTCCATTCTGAGGTTGATCTTGTGTTAAGCGGAGCAATCGATAAAGGCGATGAAATTCATGCTGGCATCAGCAAATTCATCTCAAAACTTTCATTCGCAAAGCGTCCGAAAAACCTCACGTACAGCTATTCGTTCAAGGAAATTCCCGAACATCGGTATCCATTCATATTTTCAGCGGCATGCGCATAATAAGCGGTCAACATAAGGGACGTACTATTCGTCCGCCAAAAAACCTACCTGTTCGGCCAACAACCGATATGGCCAAGGAAGGCCTCTTCAACATCCTCAACAATTTGATTGAATTTGATGAGATGAATGTCCTCGACCTGTTTTGTGGTACGGGCAGCATCAGCTTTGAATTTGTAAGTCGATGTGCCGTTTCTGTGACAAGTGTTGATTCCAACTCACGCTGTGCTGGTTTTGTGAAATCAACCTTTGATGAATTGAAATACGCAAGTGGAACGGTAATAAAAGCCGATGCCCTCCGGTTTGTCGAATCATCAAAAGGGAAATGGAATCTAATTTTTGCCGATCCGCCTTACGAATACGGGCAGCACCACAAGTTTGTGAATACGATACTTGACAATGGACTTCTGTCTGAAAACGGAATACTAATCGTGGAACACCCCGCAGAAATTGATTTCAGCACGTTTCCTGCTTATACCCAGACCCGTAAGTATGGTCGGGTTCATTTCAGCTTTTTTGAAGTTTAGATTGAACATTTCCTTAGCCACAGATGCACAGATTCGCACAGATTTCGCTGATAAGAAGAGAAAATAATCTATGGACAATCTGAGGAAATCAGTGAATCTGTGGCGATAAAATGTCTCAGAACCGTAGAAAGTATTCCTTCGTCAGTTCCTTGTACTCATCTGAGTAATCGTGACGCTTTACTGATTTCTCAATCAGAAAATCAGTCTTCTTTGGTTCACCAATATCTTCCTTAGTGAAGCAAACCATCAACCGAATCAAAGGATAATCGGGTTGAGGAAACACATTCACAACTTCCCTTGCAAAGAAACCTTCCGCTTTAGCAGAATTGAAAAACACATCATATTCAGATTGCGGAAAAATGACCGCGAAACGCCCATCTGAATTTAGCAACTGACTCGCGTGCTTGAATAAATCAGATGGATTTAGCGTTACCGTATGTTTCGCCAATCTGATGGAAACATCTTTTGAAGGCTGCGAATGCGAATAGAACGGAGGATTACAAACTACAAAATCGTACTGTTTTCCGCGATTCACAAACTCAGCCACATCTTCATTATAAACTCTCATGTCTGAGAAAGATGAGCACATCACGTTTCTCTTGGCCTGATCTGCCGCTATCGGATTAATCTCAATCAAATCAACCGAAACCTTCGCCCGCTGCGCGAGCATCAACGAAATAATGCCAGTTCCTGTTCCTATATCTAAAACGCTGTCATCGTCTTTAACAGGAGCCCAAGCTCCTAGCAACACACCATCGGTTCCGACCTTGAACCCGCCAGCCGAATGATACACACGGAACTTCTTAAATTGAAAATACGGCTCAGCCATTCAAATACAAATCGATGAGACCATCTGGCGCCTCGATGTGTACGGTTTTGGCTTCGAGGTCAACTTCTTTCACTATTGCTTCTACCCAAGGAACAAGAATGGTAATGCCATTCTGCTCAATCTCCAAAATCGGGTGTTGCGGATTTTCAAGAACGCCTGAAACCTTACCAATCAAACCTTTCTCCTCATCAAACACTTCAAAACCCTTCAATTCGTCAGAAGCATCCTCCTCAGGCGCTTGAAAACGATCTCGTTCAAGGAATATCTCCTTGCCTATCATTCGTTCGGCATCTTCTAAGGTATCGACACCTTCAATTTTCATCGTAAGCTTATCGTGCGAAGCAAACGAGCATTCTTCCACAAAAAAAGGAACCGGCCCACCCTGTAATAGGATGAAGACCGGTTCGTCTTTTTCTAATGCTGGAATTCCAGCCGAATGTGCGTTTACTTTAAAAGCTCCCTTAAGTCCGTGAGACCGAGTAATGGTTCCAAGGACCTTCAGATCAACCACGCTTATTCTGCTGGTTTCTCTTCTTCAGATGCTTCGGCTGCTGGCTCTTCAACCTTAGCTTCAACTGCTGGAGCTTCTTCAGCTACTGGTGCAGCTTCTTCAGCAACTACTTCTGGAGCAGCCTCAACAGCTACTTCAGCAATAGCTTCTGTTTCTTCAACAGCTTCTTCCGTTGGAGCTTCAACTTCTTCGGCAAGCGGAGAATTTTTAGCAGCAACTTTAGCAGCCATTGCTTCTTTAGCAACTGCTTCGGCTTTCATCGCGTCCGCTTTCGCTTTGGCCTGTGCTTTTCCAATGGTATTCGCACCTTCCTCAATTTTTGAAGATTTGTCGTTTAACCATTTTTCAAACTTGGCGTCAGCCTCTTCTTGCGAAAAAGCACCTTTCTTTACTCCACCTTGAAGGTGTTTTTTGTACAGAACGCCTTTGTAGGAAAGAATTGCCCGACATGTGTCGGTAGGCTGAGCTCCATTCTCCAACCACGTCAACGTACTATCGATATCAAGCTCGATAGTTGCTGGGTTCGTGTTCGGATTGTAAACTCCCAACTTTTCAATGTTCTTCCCATCTCGTGGGGCTCGTGAATCGGCTACGACAATATGAAAAAATGCGTAGCTTTTTCTTCCGTGTCTCTGCAATCTAATTTTAGTTGGCATTTGACTTTATTATTTGTTACAAATTTTGGGGCTGCAAAAATGCGATAATACCTGCGAATAAACAAGTACCTATTTCAATTGATTTTCACAGACGTAAAAACAAGTTCAAAATTGCCAATTCCATCTCGCAAAATCTTATCAAAACCAGCACTTCCAACGCTAGGGTCTCACGAAGTCCTCAAAATCAGCGTTGTAAAAAATCGTTACCTCTTCGCCTTGCGCTATGTCACGGGTAGCTGCAAATGTCTGGGTCAAGTTTTCCTTGTCTTGATGACAAACCCTAGCACTGCAATGTTGATTGTGATTGAAAAAGCTTCCCACACCACTCAAGCATAAAGCGTAATAATCCTCATTCCAAGGAAATTCAAGCGTTGCAATTAGTTCCGGAAGTTCTTCATTGTGGTGCAGTAGGGTGACATGACTTACCGCAATAATCTCATCTTTATTGATGTCTCGCTTGGCAAAAACTCCTTTACCGTGAACAGGACTTACCTTGATTTCAACACAATCGTTCATGTACCTTTGATCTTTGGGCGGCAAGGATAATGAAATCAATTCTGAACAAGGGAATCCACGAATTGCTGAAACTGACACATTGGTCTGTTTCAGTTACGGATTCGGAGCGCGAGTCTTATATCCAACGTGCTGCTGAGGTTCAATTGGAGATTAAGAATTGGATAGGAAAAACTGAATATGAAAAAGTTGGGCTGGGTCAGAACTGTAATGCTTCGTGGTATTTAAAGGCCACGGACAACAAACTTGCCTCCTACCCTTTCGATTGGATTTTCACCACTCCTGAATTCATTGAAGATATGCTCTCAGACAATTTTGAAGCATTGCTAAATCGCAGTCAATTGATACCTCACGGTTTGGATGCTGGCCACAAACGCTACCACGAATGGCTTTTCGGGCACCGCAATCCAGCCAGTTCAGATTCAGATTTACAATTTTTGAAGCGATGCATTGACCGTTGGAATGCATTGATTCAATCTCAAAAACCAGTTGTGTTCGTAACCGTTGTGCTGAATGAATTTGAAAAACGCAAACGCTGGCGCGATGGATTTAACAAAGACTTCGACCTTCCAAAAAATCAGGTCTTAGCTGACTTTGATTCTATGATGGATAAACTTCTGGCGATTAATCCGAATTGCAAATTCCTTTTTATTGAGCAATACACCGAACGAGAATTCGAACTTTCGAAGCTCCATAAGGATGAACGTACCTTTTGGTTAAAATTCTGTTCGGTTGATACAAACACCGGAGTACAATATTTGAATAGTGTGGATGACGAAATCATGAAGGTTATCTATGCGGGGTTTAATCAAACTTGATTATCCATTTAAGCAGAATGTGCACACGATTTCAAGTAGAGTAAACCGTACATTCCCAAAAGATTCACTCACCAATCAATCCATGAAAATTCTCCTTATTACAGGTGCCATCCTGGCCAATGTGCTTACCAACATCGGATTCAAGTACTCCGCCATTTACGATTTAGTACCAACGAAAAAATGGGGCTACTTGGGTATAGGTCTTGTATTCGGATTGATCAATTCGGTGCTATTTACGGAATCATTGAGGTTCATTTCATTGCAAGTTGCAAGCACGGTTTTCTTTGCGCTGACCATCGTTGGGCTTTATGGTGTGTCCGTTTTTTGGTTTGATGAACCCGTTACCATGCTACGATTGGCTGGTGGTTGCGTCATCATCATCGGTGTAATTATGATCTCAATTCCTTAAATATGGATTTAGTAACCATCAAAACCTTCTCCTACGATCACGAAACGATTCTTTACGAACCGACTTTCAAGGCAGAAGGAATCGATTACTTTCTGAAAGACCAGAAAACTGTAGCCATTGATCCGTTGGTTTCAAACGCCATTGGCGGTATCAAACTTCAGGTTAGAATTGAAGATGAAGAACGTGCCAGAGCGCTGGTAGCTGAGATTGAAGCCAATAATTCTGGAACTCAGTTGGGCGATGTGATTGTGGTGAATGGTCAGAAATACGAAAAGACACTTGAAGAATGCCCAACATGCGAGTCTGACGACATTTACATGTATAAGCAGTCGTTTTTCGAAAACCTTTTCTCTCCTTTTGCAAAGCGAGAACACTATTGCAATAGCTGCAAACTGAAATGGTCTTAAACCCTTTAAAATATCAACTAGAAAAGTGGATAGTTTAACACAAGCCGCATTAGGAGCCGCTATTGGTCAAGCGGTTTTAGGAAAACAAATTGGAGGAAAGGCCGCTGCAGCGGGAGCGTTGGTTGCCACCATTCCCGACCTAGATGTGTTGCTCCGTGTCTTTTACAGTTCGTACGATATGCTCCGCATCCATCGTGGCATCAGCCATTCGCTGATTTTTGGAATAGTTGGGGCTGTCTTCCTATCGCTGATACTTCAGCGAACCAAACTTTTCGGCAATATCTCGTTCCAACGACTTTGGTGGTTCAATGCTTTATGCCTGATTACTCACGCATTGCTTGATTATTGTACCTCGTATGGAACGCAGTTGTTCCTGCCGTTTTCTGACGCACGACTCGGTCTAGACATCGTTAATGTGGTTGACCCTGTTTACACCGTTCCATTGCTATTGGGAACACTTGGCGGCCTTTTTATTCCACAATTAAAACCAAATATGTTCCGTTGGAATGCTCTTGGATTGCTCGTAAGCTCAGCATATCTCATCCTCACGTTTGCGGTTAAGATGAACATGAACGAAAAGCTAGAATCTGAACTTTCTAGAGAAAATATTCGATGGAATAATCTCCTCACAATGCCTGTTGGAATAGCGAGCATCAATTGGTACGGACTCGCCACTACAGACGCTGGTATTTACATGAAGAAATACTCGCTGTTCTCCGATTCTGCCCAGCAGTTTCAGTTTTTTTCACAGAACGATTCGCTACTAAATAATCTTAATCCCGAAGTGGCCTCAACCATGCGGTGGTTCGCAAAAGGGTTTTACACGGCAGAAGCCGTTGGCGACACCATTCGTATTTACAACATGCAAGTAGATATGCGTGGCATGGTGCTGGACCGCAATCCACCTGCACCTACAAAAGGCTATTTTGAATTTGTTCCCAACGTTGATGGCGGATATGAGTATGGCTATGGAAATATGAAGTGATTTTTGGTGGCGAGAATTGAATCCCATATCGTTGTAGACCTACAAGAAAAGGTTCGTATTTCCGATTACGCTGGAGGCATTTTCAGAACCATTCCATCCCGTAAGGGAATGAAAAAGGCCATTGATAAAGGTTGGGTTCGCATCAATGAAAAGACCGCCTCAACAGGCGATTATCTTTTTGGTGGAGAAACGATTGAATTGTCCTTTGAGGAAACGATTGAAAGGCCAGTCATTGAACTAGAAGTCGGTGTTCTTTTTGAGGATCAATTTCTGGCTATTGTGAACAAACCTGCAGGAATTGAGGTGAGCGGCAACCGCAAATGGACGTTGGAAAATGCGCTTTCATTCAACCTGAAATCAAGCTCAGAATTGGATGTGCTGAAGTACCCAGAACCCATCCACCGCTTGGATTACCCAACAAGTGGCGCTTTGCTTATCGGGAAAACAAATACAGCGGTTATTGAACTCAACCGAATGTTCGCAGAGCGAGAAATTGCCAAAACATACATGGCAATTACAATTGGAAAAATGCCAGATTCAGGAATTGTTGATTCTGAAATTGACGAAAAAGCATCCAAATCTGAATTCAAACTATTGCAAACAGTCACATCCGAGCGGTTCGGATATCTCAATTTGGTTGAGTTGAGCCCAAAAACCGGCAGAAGGCACCAATTGCGTAAACACATGGCAGAAATCGAAAACCCAATTTTGGGCGATCGCGAATATGGCACGGAAGGTCTCATCCTCTCAGGAAAAGGGCTCTATTTACATTCGGTTTCACTTTCGTTTATTCATCCATTCACGAAGGAAAAATTGACCGTTGAAGCACCGCTACCGAAAAAGTTCGTGAAGATATTTCCGTAGCGAGTGGCAATCCTACCTTTGCCAACGTGGAAGAAGGACAGCAAACACGTATCAACAAATACCTGAGCGAAGCAGGTTACTGCTCGCGCAGGGCAGCAGATAAACTGATTGAGGAAGATCGCGTGACCATCAATGGCGTGAAACCCGAAATGGGAACGAAGATTTCTGCCGGTGATGAAGTTCGCGTGGATGGCAAACTGATTTCCGAACCGACCGAAAAACCCGTTTACATCGCCTTCAATAAACCCGAAGGAATTGTTTGTACTACCGATGTGGGTGTAGAACCCGACAATATCATCGATTACATCAATTATCCAACACGCATATTCCCTATCGGACGATTAGATAAGATTAGCGAAGGGTTGATTTTTCTTACCAACGATGGCAATATCGTGAACAAAATACTGCGTGCACGAAACAACCACGAGAAGGAATATTTGGTGAACGTGAACAAGCCGATTACCAAGGAATTCCTGCAACAGATGAGCGAAGGCGTTCCCATTTTGGATACAATCACCAAGGAATGCGAAGTGGAACAAATTACCAAGTTTCGTTTTAGAATTGTGCTCACGCAAGGTCTGAACCGACAGATTCGTAGAATGTGTGAATACCTCGATTATCGTGTAGTAAACCTCAAGCGCATCCGAATCATGAATGTAAAACTGGACATTCCGACTGGAGAATGGCGCGACCTAACAACGGAAGAATTGGCAGAAATCAATCGGTTGGTGGCGGATTCAGCGAAGACGGTATAATGCAAATTATCATAGGATGAAAAATCACCTAAGAAAGAGCAAACCGTTATAACCAATCTTAAACAACACCCCGTTCAATCTTAAAATAGACATGAAAAATATCGATGGAAAAAGTTTGAAAAAAGCCTACAGCTTATTTGAAACGGGTGATGTGGACAGAATTGAAATAGGAACATGCAAAGGGCTGCAACAGATACACAGGTACTTATTTGACGGACTTTATGATTTTGCTGGAAAAGTGCGTACTCAGAATATCTCAAAAGGCGGTTTCAGGTTTGCAACGGCCCTGTACCTGAATGAGATCTTGGCAAAAGTGGAACAGATGCCAGAAAACACCTTTGAAGAGATTATTGCCAAGTATGTGGAAATGAACATAGCCCATCCTTTTATGGAAGGCAACGGCAGGACCATGCGAATATGGTTGGATCTAATTCTAAAAAAAAGACTGAAAAAAGTAGCGAATTGGCAGTTTGTTGATAAAACACTTTACCTGCAGGCCATGGAGCGAAGTCCAATCAACGACCTGGAACTGAAAACATTGCTAAGCGCCAACTTGACAGAAAACATAAACGATCGGGATATTATTTTTAGAGGCATCGAACAATCCTATTATTATGAAGGATACGAAAAAGATAACGGGGATGAGTGAGTCCAATACTTCATCAAATTATAAAGAGGTGATTTTTTCCAACATTTCTCATTACGTTTAGCAGGTTAAGGTTGATGAAACAGCTGTGAATTTTCCTTATTAATGTCCTCTAAAAAAATATCCATCATCGGCAGCGGTTTCGCTGGATTAGCTGCTGCTGCAAGTTGCGCTCAGAACGGCCATGACGTGACCATTTTTGAAAAAAACCATACCATTGGCGGTCGCGCTAGACAATTCAAGGCAGAAGGTTTCACATTCGATATGGGGCCAAGTTGGTACTGGATGCCAGAAGTATTTGAGAATTTTTATCAGCGTTTTGGCCATACGGCTTCCGATTTCTATCAATTGGATAGACTTTCTCCTTCCTATCGTGTGTATTTCGGAAAGGATGATTTCGTGGACATTCCATCAAGTCTAGATGAAATTTATGAATTGGTGGAATCCATTGAAAAAGGAGCTGCTGATCAACTTCGCAAGTTCCTGACAGAAGCCGAGTACAAATACAACGTGGGCATGAAGGAATTCGTGTTCAAACCTGGGTTATCAGTCACAGAATTTTTAGATTTTCGTTTGATGACAAGTGCGTTCAGATTGAATATGTTTCAATCAATAAGCGCGCACATCCGTCAGCATTTCAAGAACCCGAAACTCATTCAAATACTTGAATTCCCCGTTCTATTTCTCGGTGCAAAACCAAGCAAAACTCCTGCGATGTATTCGTTGATGAACTATGCGGATTTGAGCCTCGGAACGTGGTATCCGCAAGGTGGTATGTTCAAGATTATTGAAGCAATGGAAACGATTTGCAAAGAGCAGGGCGTAAAAATTGAAACCGATGCGAATGTGACTCAAATTCTCGCACGCGGTAATCGCGCAAGCGGAATACGCATCAATCAAACCGAAATTTCTTCGGATTATATTATCGGAACTGCCGATTATCACCACGTGGAACAGGAATTGTTGCCCAAGGAATTCCGCAACTATGACGAGAAGTATTGGGACAGTCGGCAGCTATCTCCATCGTGTATGCTTTTTTATGTGGGTGTTAAAAAGGAGGTTGCCAACCTTCTTCACCACACGCTCTTTTTCGATACCGATTTTGACAAGCATTTGGGCGAAATCTACGACACAAAGGAATGGCCGAGTAATCCGCTTTTCTACGTCTGCACACCTTCAAAAACAGATGCTTCCGTTGCACCAAAAGGCTATGAGAACCTGTTTATTCTCATTCCTGTGGCCGTTGATCTGAAAGATGAAGAAAGTACGCGTGAGCATTATTTCAATCTGGTGATGGAACGCATGGAACACATCACAGGCGAAAGCATCAAAGAACACGTGATTTACAAGCGCAGTTACGCGCATCGTGATTACAAGACTGACTATAACGGCTACAAGGGAAATGCCTTCGGATTGGCGAACACACTACTACAAACGGCTATTTTCAAGCCTTCTATGCGTAACAAACGATTGAAAAACCTTTTCTTTGCAGGACAATTGACCACCCCTGGTCCTGGCGTGCCACCTTCTTTGATCTCTGGTCAAGTGGTTGCATCACAAATAGAAAGGGAACTGAGTCAAAAGCGTTAAAAAAGTTGAGCCTAAACCAGCCCCAAAAAGTTCTTTTTGACCGTGCATCATACCGATGTAGTCAGGTTATAACAAATGCTTACAGCACTTCCTTTTCGCTTGCAATCAAGTTTTTACACAAGGATTTTGTAAATCCTATCCACGGTATTTACGGTTTTGTGAGATTGTCTGATGAGATTGTTGACAGCTTCCACGATTTTCCGAAACAACAGCTTTTGGAGCGTTTCAAGCAGGAAACGTATCAAGCAATTGATGAGAAAATCTCTCTCAATCCTATTCTGAACAGTTTCCAATTTGTGGTGAACGAGTTTGGAATTGAGCGTGCTATGATTGACAAATTCATTGCCAGCATGGAAATGGATCTTCGCAAAGCGGAATACACGCAAGAGAAGTACGAAGAGTACATTTTAGGTTCAGCCGAAGTGGTTGGATTGATGTGTTTGAAGGTGTTTACGGAAGGGAATCAGGAGATGTATGATGCGCTCACACCTTCTGCGATGAAGCTGGGTTCTGCTTTCCAAAAGATTAATTTCCTGCGTGACCTTAAAGACGACCACTACGGATTGGGCCGTTCCTATTTCCCTGGAATTGATGTTTCAGAATTGGATGACGCGACCAAGCAGAAGATTGAGGCTGACATTCAAGCCGACTTTAATGCTGGTTATGAAGGCATATTGAAACTGCCGAAAAAGGCGCGTTTCGGAGTTTATTTGGCGTACATCTATTATACCGCCTTATTCAAAAAAATATCGAATACGCCTTCAACGCGAATTCTTCAGGAGCGTATCAGCATTTCCAAGCCCAGAAAGGCATCGTTGTTGTTCGGTTCGTACGTTCGACACAGTTTCAACCTTATTTAAACACCATGAGAGCGTTGCTTCTCACCATTCTCATTCTCTGGTCAACCGCAGCTGTTGCTCAGGATCAATTGCTAGCAAGCATCCGTCAGAATATTGGCGAAGTGTTCAAAACGGACACGGTCTGCATGAAAATGTACGAAGCTTTTGAAAAAACGGACATCTCAAAAAGCAATCTTTTGCTTGGTTATAAAGGTGCCGTTGAACTTGGAATGGCACGCCACGACCCGAACGTTTTCAAGAAAATGGGTTATTTCAATGACGGAAAGGAGAACTTGGAAAAGTCCATTGAAAAAGACCCAGCAAACATTGAACTACGTTTTCTTCGTCTGACCATTCAGACGTACCTGCCGGCATTTCTAGGTTATGGAGAAAGCAAGGAAAAGGATAAAGCCTTTGTTCTTGCGAATCTGGAAAAGGCACCTAGTGAGGATTTTAAAAAGCGCGTAAAAGGGTTTATTAAGCACGCGGAGGAGGAAGGGAAACTTTGAGTGGAGTTGATTAGAGATAAAGTTAATGGCGTTTAGCTGATGAAAAATTTCTCATCAACTTTATCAACTCTGTAGACTTCATCAACTGATCTCATTTTCGAATTTTGACATTTAGAATTTAGTACTTCCAATTGCAAATCCTCATCAACATACTTTGGGTCGTTGCCGCATTCTGGTTCATGGAATCCATGGCGTGGTTTGCGCACAAATATGTGATGCACACATTCGCATGGTCTATTCACCGAGACCATCATCAACCGCACGAAAGATTCTTTCAGCGCAACGACATGTTCGCCATCATCTTTGCTGTTCCGAGTTGGCTCAATATGCAGTTTGGAGTCATGGCTGGATTCGACTTTAGATTTTACATTGGACTGGGCATTCTTTTCTATGGAATCGCCTACACCTTAGTACATGAGGTTATTATTCATAACCGCTGGGGAACGCGGGATAAGATCAAACACTGGTATTTTCAGGGTTTGGCACGTGCACATTATGCGCATCACAAACACAAGGAAAAAGATGATGGCGAGTGCTTTGGGATGCTGATTGTGCCGTTGAAATACTTTAAGAAAAGTTCATCTTCGTTTTTAACCACAGAGGACACAGAGAAGGCACAGAGGACACAGAGATGAAATTCCATCACCACATTTTTCGTTTTTCGTTTTTCATTTTTAATTGACCGAAGTGAAGTTCACCTACCTCCTTGTAAATCTGGTTTCGGTTGCCATTCCTTTTGGCTGTTCGTTTGAGAACAGATTGAAGTTCTATAAAAGATGGAAAGCCCTCTTTCCTGCCCTGATCATTACGGCCATTTTCTTTTTAATATGGGACAACATCTTCACAACACAAGGTGTTTGGGGCTTTAATGAGAAGTACATAACGGGAATAAAACTCTTCAACCTTCCGCTTGAAGAAGTTCTGTTCTTCTTCTGCATCCCTTATTGTTGTGTGTTCACATACGAGGTTTTGAACCACTTCGTGAAGAAGGACGTGCTTGGGAAATACGCGCGATACGGAGCAACCATTTTGGCGTACGTGCTTGTGGCTTTGGCATTCAAATACAATGAACTGGCCTATACTTTTTGGACTTCCGTTTTTACATTCCTGTTCCTTTTACTCCATTTAGTTGTATTGAAAAAGCCCTACTGGAGCCGATTGGTTTTCACGTTCCTCGTTATCCTTATTCCGTTTTTTATCGTGAATGGAATATTGACAGGAACTGGACTGGAAGAACCTGTTGTTTGGTACAACAATGCAGAAAACCTTGGAATCAGATTACTGACCATTCCGATTGAAGATGCCATTTATGGATTTCTGTTAATTGGCTTTAACATTAGCCTGTATGAATTCTTCAAGAGATGAGAATCGGGCTTCAAACGTGGGGAACCGATGGGGATTTCTTTCCGTTTTTGGCTTTGGCCATTGGACTAAAAGATGCTGGACATGAAGTCACTTTGGCTTACACAAGCATTGACGGAAAGGATTATTCTCAGCTTAAGACAATCGAAGGAATTCGACTTATTCAGGCAAACGGAGATGGTCAGATTACGTTGAACACAAACCCGTATGCCATAGCTGCGAAGCCTGGTTCATTCAGAGAATATTCGAAACTTTTGGAATTGTATTTCGACCCGTTGAGCGATGAAATGTATTCGGCTTCCAAACAATTGTGTCAGGAAAATGAGTTGGTAATCGGTCACGCGGTCTGCCACACGCTTCTTACGGCTAGTCAGAAATTCAACTGTCCACGTATTTCGTTGGTGCTCACTCCACTTGTGGTTCGTTCGCAATACGTTTCACCAATTGGGATTCAATTAGGCTCCTTCATCAACTCACTTCTGTGGGATATTGGAGGAAGAGTGGCTACAAAAAGTTGGTTCAAAGCCGCCAAACAGATCAGAGAGAAAGAAGGGCTTCTTCCTATCAAAAGTCTTCAAAAGGAACTTTTTACATCGGATATTTTGACGATTGTTGCCGCAAGCGAAGCTCTGGTTTCAAGACCAGAAGATTGGGCGGACAACATCCAAATGACCGGTTTTCTGAATTTGGACACTACCAATTCCGATTGGGAAATGCCTGATAATCTGAAAGGCTTCCTAGATGCAGGCGAACCACCTGTTTATATGACGTTTGGTTCGTGCATGCAGTTCAACATTGAAGCATCAACCCAACTTCTTATCGATGCCGCAAGACTTTCTGGTAAACGAGCAATCATACAATCCGACTGGAGCAACCTGACAAAACCGAACGATTCGAACATCTGCTGTATTGAGAGTGCGCCTCATTCAGAGATTTTTCCTCATTGTTGGTTGATAGTGCATCATGGTGGAGCTGGAACAACACAAGCGGCTTTGCTTGCAGGCAAACCATCAGTGGTAGTCGCTCATGGATTTGACCAAACATATTGGGCAATGCAACTGAATAATATTGGTGTAGCAGGAGATGTTTTAAACCGCAAAGAACTAACTCCGAATCGGTTATCTCAAGAAATTAATACCATCATACATTCATCTATCGCTGCAAGCAAAGCAGCAGAAATACGAAAAATGATGGAACAGGAGCGCGGTGTTCAAAAGGCAATTAATCTCATAGAATCAGTAGTGTTTTAACTGAATTATGACCAAAAAAAACCTCCAAGTTGGAGGTTTTTAAATGTTATTTGAAAGGGATTCAGCGATTATTCCAACTCCGTCTTTTCGTCTTCATCCTCATCCTCATCTTCCATCAGATACTCGAACAAACCTCCAAAATCGCCATATCCTTGTTGATAGATGATTTTGCCTTCCGCGTTGAAATCGTAAGATTCATAAAATTTGAGTTCGCCCGAACGCGCTTCAGTAGAATCGGTAGCTGGCAGTGTAACTTTCCAAACTCCGTAGTACCGAACAGAACCATCTGCCTTCTTAGTATCAGTGTTAACTCCTGGTAATAATACTAGTGGGTCAGTTATCATTTCAAAATCAAACATCTCCCACATGCGGGCATTGTTTTCTTTTATCTCAGACAAGGTAAGCGAATCGCCAGCTTCAAAAGCTGTTTCCAAAACAACAGCATTAGCCGCATACAGTGCATCGTAATCCATGCTTTCGCTCTTCCAGCTAGCAATTTCTATACGCACAGTTTCAGAATTTTTTACAAACGCTTCATCTGCAGAATTATCTACAGGTGGTTGGCAACCGATGAATAACGCGGCCGCGAAAAGGGGGAAATAAATTCTTTTCATAAGAATGGTTTTATTGGTTAAGCCATCAATATAGACGTAATAAATTGAAGCCACCAAATTTGGAACTTGATGATAAAAAAAACTAAAACTTCAGGCCAACTCCATCATTCCCAAAAGTGATGGGATTATCATTCTCACGATCGGTATGCGTTGAACCGTTCTCTAGGTTGAGTACACCACGTGGACAAACCGTTGAGCAGATGCCGCAACCTACACAAGAAGCGCGAACGATATTCTCGCCTCGTTGGGCGTAAGCCTGCACATCAATTCCCATTTCACAGTAAGTACTGCAATTGCCACAACTGATGCATTGTCCACCGTTTGTAGTGATTCGAAAGCGGGAGAAATATTTCTGAAGAATTCCGAGATATGCCGCCATCGGACAACCGAAACGACACCAGACACGTGTACCTAAAAGTGGATAGAATCCAACTCCTATCACTCCAGCAAATAGCTGCCCGATAAAGAATCCATACCCTTTGGTAAGTTGATGGGAGAAGCCACCAAAAATATCGCCTTCCAAAGCAGAATTGACCCAAAGCAAAATGGTTAGTGCCACGATGAACAAGAGCACTGGATAAATGGTCCATCGCTCAATTTTCCAAGCTGTCAGACTCTTATCTGATAAGTGGCGGAAAGGGTCGCCAGCGGTATTTGCCAAGCCACCACAGCCACAGACCCAACTGCAGTACCAACGTTTTCCGAAGAAATAGGTAAGAATTGGCGTGGCGATAAATGTGATGAATGCTGAGCCAATGAGCAGCCAGAGCGCAAGTGTTCCAGCATTCATCAATCCATCTACCGAATCGGGCCAAAGCATATCATAATCCAGCGGCCATACGTAGCTGAAATAAAACTCAGGCTGGCTCATGGCCTTCATAAACAGAGGAAGCAGAAAGGCAAAGCCCAGCTGAAAGAACATGACCGAACAGGTTCTGATGATCTGATAATTGTCATGTCGATACTTAAGGATGGCCCTAACGCCCATGATAAGGATAGATACCGTGTAGATAAACCCGTAGAGAAACCATCTGTCGGCACGAAATCCGAATATGGTTTGACTGATGGGATCGAACATGGTGACTAAAGCTGCATTGTCCCAATAAGAGCTTGGACCCCAATAAAGCACGATGTAAAAACCGGTAAGAAAGATGCCGAATGCCCAGCCTGCAATTCCTCTGGCCGTAAGGCTTGAATTGAAAATATGATTGTTGTTCTGGCTTTCTGTCTTGTGCAAAAACGTACGGAGAATGTAAATGGAGAAACCAACAATGGAGGTCATTATACCCGTCCAAAAATAGAAGCTGGGGTCTTGGTTGGCGGGCCCTGTGGCACCTATAAGCATAGACAATAGTCCTAAAGCTGAGATTCCGATTCCCACTTTTTGCACCAGATCTGAACCAGGTGCATTTGGGTTTACCAACGATATGCTGAATCCTTCTTTGCTCATTTGGTGGATTGAAATTGTGACTGCACTTCCTTCTCAAAATTTTTAAAGAACTCAGGATTAAAATTGGCCTTCTTTAAATTGGAAACGACCTCATCAACCTTAGTTTTCTTTCGCAGCCATTCGTCACAGACCTTATGACGCAAGCGGATGCCGAATGAATTGAACCCCACCACGCCTTTGGAAGTTGAATCATACACAATTCTAAGACCTCTAACGCCATCTTCCGATTCCCAATAAAGGCTTTCTTCTCCTTCTTTCAATTGAGCAGAAACATATCCGTAGGTCTGGTATTCAATATCCATAAACTTGGCCGAGTTGAACCAAATACCAGGATCATAATCGGTTGGTTGACCGCAAATGGTTGCGGCCACAGTTTCTCCCATCATCTTGCCTGTGTACCAGACGGTTTCAATCGGTTTTCTTTCGGCTTTTGGGTCACGAAGCTGTGCACAATCGCCCAAGGCGTAAATATTGCTGAAATTCGTTTGAAGCTTTTCATTCACCAGAACGCCTTTATCCGTTTCAATTCCTGCATCTTTTAGGAACGAAATATTGGGATGAACCCCGACCGTCAGACCCACAAACTGGCAGGGAATTTCCTCACCATCGCCAGTCAGGACGGCTCTCACCGCTCCATTTTTATCTGAAAGTATCTCCTTCAGATCAGTTTTCAGACGCAGATTGACATGATGTGAGCGGATGTGCCGATTGATCATTTCAGACTCATCTTTAGGAAGTATGTTATCCCAAAAACTTGCTTCGCGAACAAGAAATGTTACGGGAATCTGCCGCGAAAGCAACATCTCCACCATTTCAATTCCGATTAATCCGCCACCCACAACCACAGCTCGTTCTATGCCTTTTGTTGAGGTTTCCATGGCTAGAAGATCTTGATAGTTATACAATCCCTGCACACCTTTCAAATCCTGTCCCGGCCAACCGAACTTGTTGGATGCGGATCCTGTGGCAATGATGAGTTCATCATAATTCAATCGCTCACCAGAATCAAGGAGAATGGAGCTTGAATCGGGTTCTACTTTAGAAACAAAGGCCCGTTTGAGGTTGATACGGTTCTTTTCCCAAAACCAGTCTTCGTAAGGCTTTGTTTGCTTGTAATCCATGTGGCCCATGTAGATGTACATGAGCGCGGTGCGCGAAAAAAAATGGTCTGTTTCTGACGAAATAACCGTGATACGGTGGTCGCTTCTTTTGCGAATATGACGTGCAGCCGTGATGCCGGCAACGCCATTTCCGATGATGATGATATTTTTCTGTACTGTCAATTCGGTTCGTTCAAAGCAACAATTTCATTTCAGGTCGGGCTGTCCGTTAACCGACCTCCGTTGTTATAGCAGCTGAAAATCGCTGACCACAATACCATCCTCGTCCGCATAGAGGTAAGCCCCAGGTTTGAAATCAACACCCGCAAAACGGATGTCGATATTCTCCTGCCCTTCGTTGCGCTTGACGCACTTCGTTGGATTGGTGTTCAGTGCCTTGAGTCCGACCTCCATTTCACTTATCTGTCTTGAATCGCGAATGCAACCATAGACCACCATTCCGCGCCAATTATTCTGAATGGCAAGTGCAACCAGATTATCGCCAACAAGTGCACAACGAAATGAACCTCCGCCATCAATAACCAACACTTTTCCCGTTCCATCCGTTTCCAAAGCGGTGCGCACTAATGTATTGTCTTCAAAAACCTTCAGTGTGTGAATTTCTCCTTCAAAGCAAGCAATCGCTCCAAAATCCACAAAAATTGGTTCGGCAACTTGAAGTTTATCAATATGTTTATCGCATAAATCTGCTGTTGCATGTTGCATGTTTCTTTGTGATTGGTGAACGGTTGAAAATAGCTAATTTGATCCCCGATGAAGAATGCATTCGGAATAATTGTCACGGTGGTGCTGTTGATAGCTTGCTCCGCCTCTGCTTTTGCTCAAAAGGACAGCACCGTTTTTGTGAATAAACTAGGTATTGACAACTCCTACACCGGACTGTCTTATATGGAGAGTGCGGTCTTCGGGTTTCACATTACTTACACCATGAAAAAACATGCGGTGGCGTTGGGACCGCATATTGCTTATCAAGACCTGTTTGAAGGGCAACGGGATTGGGAACGCCATGGAGTTTCGTTCGGATACCAGTATTTCCCAATCAAAAGTAACCGTCTTTTCTCCCCTTATCTATTTTACGATTTGAACTACGGTTTCATAAAATCACGAAGAGAGGTTGTAGTAACTACTGAGGACGGCATGAACACGTTTGGTGCCATTCGGCAAGTTACAAGCAACACCATAGCTCATCATTTTGGTATAGGAACACGATGCAATATCTACAAAGGTCTTCTTCTTCATTTGAGCTTGGGCGGTGGCCCAGCAAGTTTCGGTCAGTCCGTTTTCTTGCGTTCGTTGCAATCTGCCTATCCAAACACCAAAGAATCCGAACATCCATTCAAAAACTACGAAACCGCTCTCATGTTCCGGATTGGAATTGCCTATCAAGTTGGAATTAAAGAATTGAAAAAAATTGGTCAACATTGCTGTGATTGACGTTTTTCGATTGTTCAAGATTGGGCTGCGCTCAACCTCTATTCTAAGCTACATCAAAAGCAAGTTATTTACATGTCCGTATTTACATGTATGTTAATTCATTGACAATCAAGCCAAAATGTGAATTCAAATCATTTCGGTTTTGTAGTTTTGCTATCTAATGAAGTACCTAATTATCATATTATGCATGATTGGTTTGTCCGTTAAGGCACAAACCAGCGCGGAGCACTATAATAAGGCTCGCTCCAAAGCCAGCATGCAAGATTTTAATGGGGCGCTGAACGAATTAAACCGAGCCATTGAGAAAGACCCACGGTTTATCAAGGCGTTCAATTATCGAGGCTACGTGAAGGATGAACTCAACAATTATTATGGAGCATTGCAGGATTACAACATTGCCATTTCGTTGAAAGGTGATTATAGTGATGCTTATGCCAACAGAGGTCAGGCCAAAAGAAACTTGAATGATTTCAAAGGGTCATTGTCTGATTACACTACCGCCATAAACTTAAATCCTACGGAAAAGGATGCCTATTTGGGACGAGGTCTTACTAAAAAAGAAATGAAAGACTTTGATGGTGCCATCAAAGATTTGGATGCCGCTGCCAGAATTGACCCTGGTTACGCCCGCACCTATACGCTACGTGGCGAGGTAAAACTCTTGAAAGGCGATGTAACTGGTGCTTGCGATGATTTGTTGAAAGCCCAAAAGCTTGGCTACATGGTGGCCATGGCCAAATTCAACGATTATTGTGACGACTGATTAACAGTTTGCGTTTTTGTTCCCGTTCATTTGGTGAGATGAGTATTTTTGGCCGCATCTAAAAACCAAAGAATGTTGAGACAACTATCACTCGCTTTTTTACTGCTTATTTCCAATCAAATTTTTGCGCAGACAGCCGCTGAGTTGTTTGCCAAGGGTGTTCAGCTAGCCGATGAGGAAAACTACACAGGTGCGTTGACCGAATTAAACGCTGCCATCAAAGAAGATAAAGACAACATCAAATACCTTCTTAAGCGAGGTGATGTAAAGTACCTTTCTGGCAAATCTATCCTTGCCATTCAAGATTACAACAAGGTTATACAACTCGATTCTAAGAATAGCGAGGCATACGCTTCACGAAGTGCCATCTACATTGAATTGAAGGATTACAAATCGGCCATTGAAGATTGCCAGAAAGCGATAGCAATAAATCCGAAGAACGAGATGGCATACATCAGAATGGGTGATGCACTGATTTCGCAAGAGCCAAAAGATTGGATAGAGGCCATGAAGACATATAACTACGCCATCAACCTAAATCCGAATAACCCCAAAGCACTTCACAACCGTGGCAGAGCTAAGAGAGAGTTGAAAGATTATTATGGTGCCATTGATGATTTTAACAAGGCTATTCTGATGGATGCTGAATTCGGTTCGGCATACATGAACCGTGGCATTGCAAAAAGCTTGGTTGGAGACACTCCGGGGGCGTGCATTGATTGGTATTTGGCTGGCGAAATGGGACAAGCAGAAGCTGCCGATTACATCGCGACTCGTTGCAAACAATGATTTGTAATGAAGTCTGAAGCAGATTATATAGCAGACGCTGACCTTAAATTTGAAAGCAAGGAGTTTGAAAGTGCCATCAAGGATTACACGAAGGCGCTAAAGCTCAATCCTAAAAATGCAGACACTTATTACAACCGAGGTCTGGCTAATTTCTTTGGACAAAACATCAGCGCGGCTCATGCAGATTTTACGGAAACGCTTAATCTGAATCCGAATCACGAAGACGCCCTTTTCAATCGGGCGCGATTGGCAGCTATGCTTGGTTCTTTTGAAAAATCCTTAGAAGATTACAATCGGGCGGTTGATTTGAACGATGAGGATGCAGAACTTTACACCAACCGGGGTGCAGTGCGCATGCAATTGAAAGATATTACAGGAGCCATTCAGGATTTTACGCGTGCGCTAAACGTCAATCCTTCGGATGGCAAAGCCTATTACAACAGGGCAATGGCCTACCTAAAAGTTCAGAAGATTGATTATGCTGCTAGAGATTTTGCTCTGGCGTACGAAAACGGAGTAATGCAAGCCAAAGAAGCGCTCGTTTCACTTCAAAACTGAACACCTACGAATGAAACATACCACCGGATTGCTTCTTACTATTTTCCTTTCGGTGATGAATGTGTCTTCAACATTCTCCCAAACATCAAAGGAAAATTTCATTCAAGGTCTTTTGTGTACCAACCGAAACGAGGATGAAAAGGCGATTGGTTTCTTCAATAAGGCGTTGGAGCTAAAGCCTGATTATTTTGAAGCCTATGTAATGCGTGGTTCTACTCTTATGCGATTGGGCAATTACATGAGTGCCATCATTGATTTCGATAAGGCGTTGGAACTGGATCCTTCGTTGATAAAAGCATACAATTATCGTGGCTTCTGTTACTTAGAATTAAAGGATTTCAGAAGAGCCACAGAAGATTTTAGCAAGGTTATTTCTCTCAAATCTGACTACCCAAATGCCTACGAAAGCAGAGCTTGGGCGCATAGTTTAGGTAATAAGCACAAAGAGGCTCTGCCAGATTATGACAAGGCTATTGAACTCAATCCGCAGTTTCATGAGGCGTATCACCACCGTGCTTGGAGCAAATTGGCCTTGGGCGATACGACTGCTGCCCTTCTTGATTTTACGAGAGCCATCGAACTAAACGAAGACATTCCAACCTATCATGATGACCGCGGCTTTATTTATGCCGAGACAGGAAATCAGAAGGAGGCCATGAAGGATTTCAGTCAGGCGATTAAACTGGATGGAAATTTTGTTTCGGCCTTATTGCATCGCGCCCAGCTGAGAATTGACGAAGGAAAACCAAAGCCGGCCTGTAAGGATTTAGAAATTGCTGCAGCGTTGAACAGCAAAGAGGCCACCGAACTGATGGGATTGCACTGCATCACCGAAGAAAAATCGAATGAGGATTCGGAAGAGAAGAAAGTGGAAGGTGAATCGGAAGTAAAAGAAGAGAAGGGCGACAAGAAGAAGGTAAAAAAGGAGAAGAAGGACGATTCTCAGGAAACGAAGGATAGCGAATAGCCTTTATTGATTATCCGCGTGTTTGTACAAGCATCAAAAAACCTGCTCCTCGCCCAAAATGAAAAAGCCACAGAAACGCAGAAGACACTGAAGGTTTCACAGAAATAAATTTCCTTTTTTCCGTTCCTTCTCCGTTTCTGTGGCTAAAAACAAGTTCACTTGTACCTAAGAATCACGGATGGACAAATTGATAGCCTTTAATTTATTCAACTGATTCCGCATGGACACGAACATCCCACTTGCCGAAAAGCTCCGCCCCAACACCCTTGATGAATATGTAGGGCAAGAGCAATTAGTGGGCGCTGGTTCGGTTTTGCGAAACGCCATCTCATCAGGGCAACTACCATCACTTATCCTTTGGGGACCTCCCGGAACGGGAAAAACAACCTTGGCCAATATCATTTCGGTTGCGATGGGGCGGCCTTTTTACAACCTAAGCGCCATCAACTCGGGTGTGAAGGATGTGCGTGAAGTGATTGACAAGGCCAAGAATCAGGGCATGTTCAACACGAAGGGCAAACCCATTCTGTTCATTGATGAAATCCATCGTTTCAGCAAATCACAGCAAGATTCCTTGCTGGGTGCGGTAGAAAAAGGCATCATCACCCTGATTGGAGCAACGACAGAAAACCCTTCGTTTGAAGTTATTTCCGCTTTGCTTTCTAGGTGTCAGGTCTATATTCTAAAATCGCTTGACAGGGAACATCTTGAACAACTCTTGGAAAAGGGAAGATTAGAATTGCAAGGTTCTACGGGAAAGAAGATAAACATCAAGGAATCAGAGGCCATGCTGCGCATTTCGGGCGGAGATGCGCGCAAGCTGCTGAACAACCTCGAATTGCTGGTTAACTCCAGCACAACCAAGACCATCGCCATTACCAACGATATGACGATGGAGGTTCTGCAGAACTCCTTGGCGCTATATGACAAGAACGGTGAGAACCATTACGACATCATCTCGGCATTCATCAAATCGATTCGCGGTAGCGACCCGAATGCGGCTGTTTATTGGCTGGCGCGGATGATTGCTGGTGGCGAAGAACCCAAATTCATTTCGCGCAGGCTGCTTATTCTAGCTTCGGAAGATGTTGGAGCAGCCAACCCAACGGCATTGGTTATTGCCAACAACTGCTTTCAGGCGGTGAACGTGATTGGCTATCCCGAGGCGGAACTCATCCTTTCGCAAACAGCCATCTATCTGGCCAATTCGCCAAAGAGCAATGCCACGTATCTCGCCATTAAAGCGGCTAAGAAACTGGTGGCCGAAACGGGCGATCTTCCAGTTCCGTTTCACCTCCGCAACGCACCCACCAAACTGATGAAACAGATCGGCTATGGCAAGGATTACAGCTATGCCCACGATTTCGAAAACAATTTCATCCATCAGGATTATCTGCCTGATGAAATAAAGAACCAAATCCTCTACACGCCTCAGGCCAACCCGCGCGAAGAGGCCGACCGCAAACGCCTGCGCGAACTCTGGAAAAAGAAGTACGGGTATTGATGATTGGCTGCATTCCAGTAGAGACGCAATTTATCGCGTCTCCCTAATCAAACCATAGGATTCGTCAATCTAAAGACGCGATAACTCTCGTCTCTAACACACCTCGAAGGCAAATTCATATTTTCCTACTTTAGGCAACCCAAAATGAAACAACTCCGAATCGGTTTTTTCTCTGCCTTTCTTGCCATTATTGTGCTCAGTAGTTGCAAACAAGACCTCGTAAATGTGGGTTGGGATGTAGATATTTTGGCCCCTGTGCTGCGTACACGGTTAGATATGGGCAACTTGGTGGCCGATTCGCTGCTTACTGCCGATGCAAATGGGGCTCTTCGCCTCCGTATTGAGACACCGCTCATTGACCTTCCGCTCGATTCCATCCTGAAAATTCCGGATACAACAATCCGAAAAATACTTTCTATACCGAATCCGTTAAATAATCTTCCACCGGGATTCACTTTCCCTGGGTCGCTAAATGATGAAACGAACTATGACTTGGGTGATTTGGCGCTTCGAAAAGTGGTGCTCCGCACTGGGCGGCTCAAGCTTAGGGTAAAAAGCCTTGTAAAAACAGAGGTAGATTTCCAATACTTCATTCCATTGGCTCGCCTATTCGGAGCCTCATTCCAAAGTAGCGGAACAGTGCCTGCTGCCGTTGGAACCGATACAGCCTATGCACAGTTTGAATTTGACCTTGCGGGATATGAGATTGATCTTAGAGGCTTAGCTGGAACTGGTTTCAACACGCTTTCTACCGTTATCACAATCAAAACATCAGAAACTGGAGACACGGTAACAGTTGCGGCTGGCGCCTTCTTCATTTTAGAATATGGTTTTGCAGATATTCTGCCCAATTACGGAACGGGTTATTTCGGACAGCAAAGCAGTACGGTGGATGAAGAAGCTACGGAAATTGACATCCTAAATCGGATTACGGACGGACAGATGATTCTTGATTCGGTAAAGATTGGTCTGCATATGATTAATGGTGCAGGCGCGGATGCCCGTTTCAGGCTGAGTAGGCTGCGTTCCATCAACTCACGATTGAATAGCACAATTGACCTCAGCCATTCGCTCATTGGCACAGACGTGCTGCTTGGTAGAGCACAAGACCCAACAGGTAATGCAGAAGATGTGATTGCGAGTGAAGCATTCTTTCATCTAGATAACGGCAATTCGAATGTGAAACAGTTTATTGAAAACCTTCCCGACAAGTTGGGTTTTCTGTTTGATTTTGAACTCAATCCACTCGGAAATGTATCATCAGGCAACGACTTCTTTTATTACGACCGTCCGTTTCAGGCGGTGATGGAAATTGACATTCCACTTCGCGCATCGCTCACCAATCTGACCTTGGTTGACACGATTGCGTGGAATTTGGCAGGAAACGCGGTGGTTGAATCGGTGAATAGTGGCAGTTTCACTCTCATTGCTGTCAATAATTTTCCGTTGGATGCCATGGTAGAACTCATTCTGATGGACTCCTTATATAATGCGCTTGACACCTTGGTTGCCCCCTCAACCATTGCAGCAGCTTCGGTAAATGCACAAAACCGAGTTACCGCTCCGCGCGAAACACGTCTTATCATTCCTGTTCCGAACAAGACAAGTAACGTGTTGCCAAACACGCGGTTCGTTCGATTCCGAGTAAGGTTCAATACGGTCAGTCATCCCGATCTTATTCAGTTTTACGCAGAGAACACGCTCGATTTGAAACTGATCGGCAATTTCAATATCAACTTTGGAGGATCCACGTTTTGAGAAGAACCGCACTCCTACTCTTTTTGGCGCTCATCTCTGTTACGGCTTCGGCCCAGTTCCGAAATCCGGTCTATTCTGATTGGACGGGTGGATATTCGGTCGGAATTTATGGTAGGGCTCAAGTCTCTACCAATGCCATCGGAACAAACCTCCAATTCGCAGCTTTTGGAGGCAAGTTTCTTGAGAGAAAAGCCCGCGAAAGCGCAAGCAAGCGCATGGGAAAGGTTAACCGAGCTGGCATTGACCTCGACTATGGTATTTTTGCCAAGCACCTTCCCGATAGTGCGAAAGGTATTGGCTGGTTTGTGAATGTTGCTTCTCGCACGCACGGTCACGGCAAATTCGGCAAAGACCTGTTCGACCTTGCCATGTTTGGCAATGCCATGTTTGCTGGTAAAACTGCCAATCTCTCGAACATTGAGGTGGCCTTTTTCACCTACAAACAATATGAGGCGGGAATACTGAAGCAGATCAAAAAAGCCAATGGCACGTGGAATCTCGGCCTTGGTCTCTCGTTGCTTGCTGGTAATCAGAATCTCGAGCTTTCCATTGATAAAGCATCGCTCTATACTGATTCGGATGGAGAGTATTTGGATGGCAATTTTTCTGGGAACATCCGTTCGTCATCCATTTCAAGCAGTCAGTATTTTGATGCCAACGGGCTTGGTTTCAGCGCTTCGCTGAATGTTGGTTATGAAGGAAAGAAGTTCGGTATCACGTTTCAGGCAGATGACCTTGGAATCATTTCATGGTCGAAGCATGTGAAACACACCGAGCTTGATTCCGTGTTTCGGTTTGAAGGTGTGGAGTTGGACCTGTTCGCCTCTGGCGGAGCTATGTTCTCAGGTATTAATTTGGATACGATTGTTGCCGGATTTGCAACCGTAAAAGAGGGGACAAAATATTCTACTATTGTTCCGGGAAGAATCAGATTGGAAGGTTTTTACAAGTTGAATGATAAGGATTTACGGATTTATGCTGGCGTTCAGCATCGTTTCGCACCAGCTTACTTCCCATACATTTTTGTGGGAACGAGTTCGCCCTTACCAAAAGGATTCTTCATTGATGGCCGCTTCGCCTATGGCGGATTCGGAAGTTGGAATCTTGGTCTTGAACTCCGCAAACGCTTCGCAGATGTGGTTGAAGTTCGTGTAGGCACAAACAATCTCGAAGGCT
>Ga0209702_10001268_pt1 | contig 48993 bp, 42 predicted proteins | sample FRY01_FD_187210 | JGI IMG/M metagenome (GOLD analysis project Ga0209702, IMG submission 187210) | Freshwater microbial communities from Lake Fryxell liftoff mats and glacier meltwater in Antarctica - FRY-01 (SPAdes) (version 2) | ecosystem: Environmental > Aquatic > Freshwater > Ice > Glacier... | reverse complement strand
AAATAGAAATTTATTACAACAAGTTAACGAAACATCAGAAGGTCAACATCCATTTGCCATAGTATTAAGCTGCATAGATTCTCGTACTTCTGCAGAATTAATTTTTGATCAAGGTTTAGGCGATGTTTTTAGTGCTCGTATCGCTGGAAATATTTTAAACGAAGACATTTTAGGTAGTATGGAATTTGCATGTAAAGTTGCAGGAGCAAAAGCTATTGTAGTTTTAGGTCACACTAAATGTGGAGCAGTAAAAGGTGCTTGTGATGATGTTAAACTAGGAAACTTAACTGTTTTACTTGACAAAATTAAACCAGCTATAAATGCAGAAAACTCTGTTTCAAACGACAGAAATGCTTCAAACTCAGATTTTGTAGAAAAAGTAGCTTCTTTAAATGTTAAACTTACAATGGAAAGAATTTCTAAAGAAAGTTCTATTTTAAAAGATATGATTTCTAATAAAGAAATTGCATTAGTTGGCGGAATGTATGATGTAGAAACTGGTGCTGCAGAATTTTATAATTAATTGGTTTATATATAGAAGGTTAGTAAAAAAAGAGAGTAGCTTAAAACTACTCTCTTTTTGATTTATTATATTAAAACAATTTAATTCTTTACAAAATCTAAAGTATGATTAACCATTAAAGAAACAGTATGGTTCATTAAATTACTTCCAGAAGTAGTGTTTATATAATGATTTAAATAACCTAACTCTAACTTAATACTGTTTTGATAATTTACGCCTAAACCAATTAAAAATCTGTTTTGATCTAGAAAAGAAGTGTTCTCGTTTTTATTATTTGGGTTTATAAACACTTCATCTTGAACTATTGCATAGATTGAGTTGCCAGAATTATTAAGGGTTTTTAAATGAAACGTGTTTCTATTTAAATACCTTAATCTATTTAAAAAATCTGTTTCTGTAACAACTACATTTGTAAAATTAAAACCTAGTTTGTCCACAAATCTTTGCTCTAGCCTAAACCTATGTTGCATTATATGTTTATCGCTATTATATTTTTGAATATATTGAAATTGCTGCCAAATTCTATCTTCTCTAAAATAGTCTAAATATGTAGCAGAATATGTGTTTATCAAACCATAACCAAGGGTTGCCGAAGCTTTTTTATTTATAAAATAATGAACTCCAACTCTAAATAAATTTTGTTTAGAAAAATGCAACTTCTCATCTAACCTACCTTGAATTTCTGCATGGTAACCTATTTTATTTGTTACTTTATATTGACCAATATAGCCAAACCACATTCCGCTATTTTCTTGCAAACTTTGTGCATTTGCAGTAAAAATAAAAAGCATTAAAAACAATAATGTTCTTTTAAAATTCTTTGTGTTTATCATTAATTCGATTTCTATCTTTAAAAAAAGGCTAATGTATGTCTTTTACATTTAATTTAACCCAATCTAAACATTCTTTAAAATCGTTAAAAATTTGATTTTCTGGAACCAAATCTGGAATTAATTTAATTCTTTCCATCATGTATAAAGGTTGTTTAGGAACTCCAACAAATAAAATATTTTTCTTTTCCATAACCAGCTCAGAAACAGCATCTTCTAATGCATATAAACCAGATTGATCTATATATTGCATTTTATCCATTCTAATAATTACAGTACTTGCCGTTTTTGGGATTTGCTTTATTATTTGTTGGAAATCTGATGTAGATCCAAAAAACAAGGGTCCGTTAATGTGTTTAATAAAAACTTCTTCTTTAAAATTTTCTGTAAAATCTACTTCATCACTCCAAGCTTTTTCTTTTAATAAAGATTTTACATTAGAACCTGCAGCAGTTAAATCTCCTATATTCTTCATAAAAATTAATGAAGCAATAACTAACCCAATTCCAACAGCATAAACTAGATTCCACACAACCGAAAGAATTAAAACTATAATCATAATTATTACCTCACTTTTTGGCATATTCGGAATAGCTTTTAACCCTTTATAATCCATTACACCAATACCAACAGTAATTAAAATACCTGCTAAAACAGCTGCTGGAATTTTAGATGCAATTGGACCTAAAGCTAATAAAATAAACAATAGCATTAGAGCAGCAATCATTCCCGAAAGCTTTGTTTTTCCGCCAGAATTTATATTAACAACTGTTCTTATTGTTGCACCAGCACCTGGAAGACCCCCAAAAATAGCAGCAATACTATTACCAATACCTTGACCAACTAACTCTTTGTTTGAATTATGTTTTGTTCTTGTCATGTTATCTGCAACAACAGAAGTTAATAAAGAATCTATTACACCTAATAAGGCTAAAGTTAATGCTGTAAAAACATAAGGAGAAATACTAGAAATATTAAAACCTGTAAAAATCTCAAAATATGGCACAGGTAAACCACTTGGTATTTGCTCTATTAGCCTGTAATCTAACCCAAAAGCTACGGCTATACCAGACATTACAATTAATGCGACTAAAGTACTTGGCACTTTAGTAGTTATTTTTTTAAAGCCGTAAATAATAAAAATTGTGCCAAAAGCCAATATAACTTCTAACCAATTTATGTTAGATAATGCATTTGGCAATACTTTAAAAGTTCCAATTGCTCCAGATGCATTATTTGCAGCAAGAGTTTTAGACTCTTTATCAATATCTTCTTGAGTAATATGTTGAGCTTTATCTATTGTTTCTTTAAAATTTTCTAAGACTAAAGCACCTTCCTCTGTTTCTTTATCAAAAATATCAGAAAGTAAATACTCTTTTGCTTGTGATTTAAATTGTTGAACATAGGCTGTATCTTCTTTTGGATAATAGCCTACAACTGGCAATATTTGAGTAATTAAAATTATAACACCAATTGCTGTCATAAATCCAGAAACCACAGGATAAGGTATATATTTAATGTATTTACCTAAACCAATAAATCCTAATCCGATTTGAAATAAACCTGCAATAAAAAATACGGTTAAAATTATTGGCAACGCTTTAGTTAAATCTCCATTGCTAGAACCAATAATTCCTGCAATCATAACCATACTTATGGCAGTCATTGGAGCTGTTGGTCCGCTTATTTGTGTATTTGTACCGCCAAACAAAGCAGCAAAAAAACCAATAAAAATAGCTCCATACAAACCCGCACTTGGGCCTAAACCAGAGCTAACTCCAAATGCTAAAGCAAGTGGTAATGCAACAATTCCAGCGGTAATACCTCCAAAAGCATCTCCTTTAATATGTTTAAAAAATTCTTTCATGTTTTAATAATTTATTTTCCTATCATTAATAATAGTAAACCTATTGTGACAAATATAGTCTTTATTTATATATAAAGAATACGAATGTAAATCATGTAACATTCAAATCACAAAATTTTAATGAAATGTTATTTCGTTAGCACAAAAAAACAATCTATTATTCAATCAAGAGTAAAATTGGCATAAAAAACAGTAACAAATAATTTATTTGATCGTCTTACTTAAAACTTTCAAATTAAATTATTTTGGATACTATTCTTACAATTGAAAATCTCCACAAACGCTACGGCAAAATTCATGCTGTAAATAACGTTTCTCTCAAAATACATAAAGGCAATGTCTATGGAATTCTTGGTCCAAATGGTTCTGGAAAATCAACCACTTTAGGAATTGTTCTCAATGTTGTCAACAAAACTTCTGGCAAATACAGTTGGTTTGACGGAACAATAAAAACCCATGATGCTCTGAAAAAAGTGGGTGCTATTATCGAACGTCCCAATTTCTATCCTTATATGTCAGCCCAAGAAAACTTGGAATTGGTTTGCAAAATAAAAAATATAGATTATTCCAAAGTGAATGAAAAGCTCGAAATTGTTGGGCTTATGGATAGAAAAGACAGCAAGTTTAAAACTTTTTCTTTGGGAATGAAACAACGATTAGCCATTGCTTCTGCCCTATTAAATGACCCAGAAATTTTAATTCTCGATGAACCGACTAACGGTTTAGACCCACAAGGAATTCATCAAATTCGTGATATTATTCGTTTGATTGCATCTCAAGGAACAACTATTCTATTGGCATCGCATTTGCTAGACGAAGTAGAAAAAGTGTGTAGCCATGTTTTGATTTTGCGTTTGGGCCAAATTTTGTATAGCGGACCAGTTGATGGAATGAGCAACCAAAGTGGCTTTTTTGAATTACAAGCCGATAACAATTCCAAACTAATAGAAACACTAAAAAATCATCCCGAAGTTGAAAAAGTTTCAGAAGTGGAAGGAAAAGTAATTGTACATTTTAAAAATCAGTTTGAGGCTTCAGTTCTAAATCACTATTTGGCAGAAAAAGGAATTTACCTCAACCATCTTGTGTTTAAAAAAATGAGTTTAGAAGAACAATTTCTTGAATTAACAAAAAATAAATAGCAATATCAATGGCAATGGCAATATCAATGGCAATGACAATTTTAAATCTTAATACTTAATACTAAAATCTTAATACTCCTCTTATGAAAAGATTACTGTCCATAGAATTACAAAAAATCTGGAAAAACCGTGCCAGCAGAATATTGACTATTAGCTATTTTGTTATACTGTCATTCATTGCACTAATTGCCTCCATTAAATTCGATATTGGAAATTTCAAATTGCATTTTGCCGAAATGGGGATTTTTAATTTCCCTTTTATATGGCATTTCAACACCTACGTTGCAGCAATTCTAAAATTCTTTTTAGCCATTGTTATTGTTTCTATGATGGCAAACGAATATAGTTATGGCACGCTAAAACAAAACCTCATAGACGGAATGAGCAAACAAGAATTTGTACTTTCTAAATTCTTAACAGTTGTTCTTTTTGCTTTTGCATCAACTGTTTTTGTTTTTGTAATGTCGTTAATTTTGGGCTATAGCTTTTCCTCTTATACCGAGTTAGGCATTGTCTTTTCTGACACGGAATATTTACTGGCATACTTTGTAAAACTGGTTGGATTTTTCTCTTTCTGCCTCTTCTTAGGAGTTTTGGTAAAACGTTCCGCTTTTGCCATCGGATTTCTTTTTGTATGGAATATTATTGAAGGAATTGCCAATGGAATTTTAAGCTTTAAAGTTTTTCCAAAAAGTGATACCGCATCTCAAATCACTCAATTTTTTCCTTTAGAATCTATGAGTAATTTAATTGTTGAACCCATTTCAAAATTATCGATAATAAAAAACGTCAAAACAGCCATAGGAGCTACTAACATCAAAGATTATGATGTTCACATAACTTCTATTCTAATCGTTTTAGCGTGGACAGCAATTTTCGTGTTTTTATCCTATAAATTAATCGAAAAAAGAGATTTATAATTCAATCATTCATAGATTCTTAAAGAAAACAAAGCAACTTTTCAACAAGGCTGGAATGGCAAATTAAACCAACGTGAATTATTTTCGTCTAACTATTGGTTTGTGCTCCAATTAAACAATGGAAAAATCATAAAAGAACATTTTACTTTAAAACAATAAAAAATGTTTTTTTTTACTAATTTTAGCAAATGAAAAAGAGTACCCTGTTTTTATTGGTTTTTTTATCTACTATTTGCTCAGCTCAATTTAGCAAAACCCATTATATACCGCCACTAAGTGGTGCAGACGGACAGCCTGTTCAAAATCAATATATCTATATATCGTCTCCAAGTTTAACGCCTGTTAATTTTATAATTAACTCTATTGGTGGAGCAACTGTAAACGGTACAGTATCTAAATCTTCACCATATGTTCATCATATTGGTTTCGGTACTGCAACACAATTACATGTTAACAATGCAACGGTAAATACTATTTTAAGCAATAAAGGGTTTATAATAGAAGCCGAAGATCAAATTTATGTTGCTGTAAGATTAACTGCAACTACACAAAATTTTCAAGGCGGTGGTCTTGTTTCTAAAGGTTTGGCAGGACTTGGAACACAATTTAGAATTGGAGCATTTGTAAATACTGGTATTTCAGCTATAAATTGGAATCATTTTACTTTTGTTTCTGTTTTAGCTACAGAAAATAACACTACAGTTAATTTTACAGATATAAAACCAGGTGTATTATTAATAAATAATGCTGCTGTTGGTAATTTGCCATCCAGTATTATACTAAATAGAGGCCAAAGTTTTGTAATGGCAACAGAAGGGCCAACTAGTGCAAATAGAGATGGGCTAATTGGTTCTTTAGTAAGTTCTAACAAACCTATTGCAGTTAATTGTGGTTCTTTTGGAGGAACAAATGGAACAAATTCTGGAAATTTAGATTTAGGTTTTGATCAAATTGTTTCTGTAGAAAGAACTGGAACCGAATATATTTTTGTAAAAGGGTTTGGCGAAAACGTATTAGAGAGACCATTATTAGTTGCACACGAAGACAATACCGAAATTTATTTAAACGGCAATACAGTAACTCCAGACTATACTTTAAACGCAGGGCAATATTTAGCTTTAGATGGTTCTAATTATAGTGCAAACGGAAATTTATATGTAAGATCATCTAAAAATATATTTGCATATCAAAGCATTGGAGGAAATTCTCAGGCAAATCAAGAAATGTACTTTGTTCCGCCACTAAGTTGCCAAACACCTAAAATTATAGACAACATTCCGTTTATTAGTTTAATTGGTAGTTTGTCATTTACAACAAATAGTGGTGTTAACATAGTTACAGAAACTGGTGCTAGTTTATCTTTTACAGTAGATGGGCAAGATTTTACACTAACAACTTTGCCTCCATCTATAATTGCTCAAGGGCCATTTACAATACCTGGTAATGCTAATTTTGTAACCTATAAAATAACCGGAATTACAGGTACTCTTTCTGTGTTTTCTACAAACCAAATATATCTTTCCTATTTTGGGTCTAATAATGCAGCTACATATGGTGGTTATTACTCAGGTTTTACTTTTAAACCAGAAATTTCGTTTAACAGACTTGATGTTACTTCTTCCAACTGTATTCCAAATGTAAATTTAGGAGTTAGTGCAACTTCTTCGTTTGATGTATATCAATGGTATTTTAACAATGTAGCCATACTAGGTGCAAACGGACCAACGTATACGCCAACTCAACCAGGTTATTATTATTTATCTGCTACAGTTTTAGATTGTGGAATAACGTTAATTTCTGATAAAATACCCGTAAGTGGTTGTCCAACTGACACAGATTTAGACGGAGTAATTGACAATGTTGATTTAGATTTGGATAATGATGGAATAACAAATTGTACCGAATCTTTGGGAAATTTACCTTTAGACTTAAGCAATTTAAATAACGGAAACATTACGTTACTCCCTTATTCTAACACATTTACAGGAACTCTTTCAACTACTGGCACAGGAACTCCTTCTACTCAACCTATTGTTGGAAATTCTAACGGAATAATTATTACAGAAACGGCATTAGGAATAAACAATACTGCAAAATATGAAATGAATTTTTTGCAACCAACAAGTATTTTAATAGAATATGCAGATATTGCCAACGTAAGTGATTTATTATCAACAACAGGTGAATTTATTATTAATGGTCCTGTTGAAAAAACCATTACTTTGTTAAACCCTAATGGCCAACTGTTAGTCGATACTAATTACGATGGTGTTTATGAGAATAATATAACTGAGTATTCTTCATTCGAAATTAGATTTAGATTAAACAGTGCTATTCCTTTACCTGCTGGAACTGGAACTTTTAAATTCAGAGCTAATTTAACCAACTACCTTTCAATTACACACAATAACATTTCAGACGGATCTTCAAAAGCTACTTTTAAAATTATTGCTACCTGTTTACCAATTGATTCAGACAATGACTTAATATCAAATCAACTAGACATAGACAGCGATAATGACGGAATACCTGATTTTGTTGAATCGCAAGGTTTGAATGTGGTTGCTTTATCCAATGTTGATATAAATGCCGATGGAATTGATGATGTTTTTGGTGCAGGAATTATTCCAGCGGATACTGACAATGATGGAATTCCAAATTATTTAGATTTAGATAGTGATAATGACGGAATTTACGATTTATTTGAATCTGGCTCTAATACAACTGATACAAATTTAGATGGAGTTATTGATGGGAATAATTTTGGCACAAACGGATTGTTTGACGGAATAGAAACTGTAGCAGATAATGGAATTTTAAATTATACTATAGCAGATACTGATACAAACGGAATAAACAATTACATATCATTAGACAGTGATAACGATTTGTGCTTAGATGTTATTGAAGCTGGTTATTTAGACCCAAACAACGATGGTTTACTAGGAAATATTCCGCTAACTGTAAACGCCTTTGGAGTTGTAACAAGCGGATTGGGTTATACATTACCGAATGTAAATTATATAATTTCGGCACCAATTGTAATAAACACAAACCTAATAGACATTGTGGTTTGCAATACACAAAACACTACGTTAAATATATCTACAAATGCTGTAACAGTATATCAATGGCAAATAAGTACAGATAATGGTGTAACTTGGAGTAACATTACAAACAACACCACTTATTCTGGAGTTGCAACTGCTAGTTTATTTATTACTGCAGCATCTACAGCAATGAATAACTTTAGATATAGAGTTTCTTTAACAAAAACTGGCAATACTTGCGGATTACTATCTTTAGTAGCTAATTTAACAGTTAATGCATTGCCAACACTAGTTTCTGTTACAAATTTAGTTCAATGTGATTCTGATGCTGATGGAATTACTGATGTAAATCTAAGACAAAAAGAAGATGTTATTTCTGTAAATTATGCAACTGAAACATTTACATATTATACAACACTTTTAGGAGCTCAAACAGAAGCTCCTGCATTTTTAATTGCAAACCCAATTGCATATAATACTGGAAATACTACTGTTTGGGTAAACGTTAGAAACGCTAATAATTGTATTAGTGTTGCTCAACTTAATGTATTTGTATCAGCTACACAAATACCTTCTAATACAAGAAGATATTTTGCTGTTTGCGATGATTATGTAGACGCTACAAATAATGATAGAGATGGTGTTGCAGCATTTGACATGACTTCTGCAAACACTTATTTTTTAAATCTATTACCAACAACTTCACCATTTACGATAAAATATTACAAAAACGAAGCTGATGCAAATGCAGAAACAGATGCAGCTGGAAACTCTCTAGAAATAAATTTTACAAATTATAGAAATATAGGTTATCCTAATTTTCAATCTATTTGGGTTCGTGTTGAAAGCCTCTTAGATAATTCCTGTTTTGGTTTAGGTCCATTTATAGAACTTACTGTAGAAGCATTACCACTAGCAAACACAATTGCAAATTTTAAACAATGCGATGATAACCAAGACGGATCTTATCCGTTTAACACATCTACTATAGAAAGTACAATTTTAAACGGTCAAAACCCTGCAAATGTAACATTTAGTTATTTTGATGCAAATAACATTGCATTACCTAGTCCGTTACCAAATCCGTTTTTAACACAGAGCCAAACTATAACTATAAGAGTTACAAACAATATTACTGTTGCTTCTAACGGCCCTTGTTATGATGAAACAACACTAACATTTATAGTTGACAAAAGACCAATTGCAAATCCAGTAGTAATTACTCCCGATTGCAATAATGATGGTATATTTACATTTAACACTTCAACTTTAGAATCTACATTATTAAACGGTCAAACAGGAATGGTTGTAACCTATTTTGATGCAGCAGGAATGCCTTTACCTAGTCCGTTTTCAAGTACATTTACAACATCAAATCAAAACATTACAGCTGTAGTTACAAACCCTAATAACACAACTTGTCCGGCAAGTACAATAATAAGGTTTGTTATAAACCCTTTACCACAATTATTACCAGGATATGATGATATTATATGTTTTGGAGTAGATTATACAACTATGAATGCTGGATTAATCTCTGGTGGTGTTACAAACTTTACTTATCAATGGTATAGAAATAATACTATAATATTAGGAGCCGCAAATTATAGTTTAACAGTAAATCAAAACGGAGCTTATACAGTTGAAGTAACAAACAGAACAACATTTTGTAAACAAACTAGAATAATTAATGTAATTTACTCAGAACCTGCAACTATAGATTCTATAGAGATTATAGATTTAGTAGAAAGCAATACAATTACCATAAACGTATCTGGTTCTGGAGACTATGTTTATAGTTTAGATAGCAATACTGGTTTGTTTCAAGAATCTAATGTTTTTGTTAATGTTTTATCTGGCGTTTATACTTTATATATAAAAGATTTAAACGACTGCGGAATTGTTACAAGGCAAATAAATGTTATTGGAGTGCCTAAATTCTTTACACCAAACGGAGACGGACATAACGACACTTGGAATGTAAAAGGAATTAGTCAGAATTACAATTCTAAAACTAAGATTTACATTTTTGATAGATACGGTAAATTATTAAAAGAATTACATCCGTTAGGAAATGGATGGGATGGTACTAATATTGGCAATCCATTACCATCTACAGATTATTGGTATACCGTTTATTTTGAAGATGGCAGAACAGTAAAAGGACATTTTGCCTTGAAAAGATAAAGACTTTATAAACCCTGACAGGGTTCAAAACCCTGTCAGGGTTACTCGGATATATCGACAAAGATAGCCTCAAAGTCGGGAGACTTTGCGGAACGGGGGACTTTGCGGAACGGGGAATTACATCCGTTAGAAAATGGATGGGATGGCACTAATATTGGCAATCCATTACCATCTACAGATTATTGGTACACCGTTTATTTTGAAGATGGCAGAACAGTAAAAGGACATTTTGCCTTGAAAAGATAAAGACTTTATAAACCCTGACAGGGTTCAAAACCATGTCAGGGTTACTGAACGGTTTTAAACAAAGAAACCCTTTCATCACTGAAAGGGTTTCTTTTTAACTTGAAAACTATAAAATTAGATTTTAAATCTTTTTCTATCTGTTTCGTTCAAATATATTTTACGCAAACGAATAGATTTTGGTGTTACCTCAACATATTCATCTTTTTGAATGTATTCTAACGCTTCTTCTAATGAGAATTTGATAGGAGGAATGATTCTTGCTTTTTCATCATTTCCAGACGAACGAACGTTAGATTGTTTCTTCATCTTAGTTACATTGATACACATATCATCGCTACGAGAGTTTTCTCCAATAACTTGACCTTCATAAATTTCTTCATTAGGATTAACAAAGAAAGAACCTCTATCTTGTAATTTATCTATTGAGTAAGGAATTGCTTTACCGTTTTCCATAGAAATCAATGATCCATTATTTCGTCCAGGAATATCTCCTTTATATGGTTCGTATCCAATAAAACGGTGTGCCATAATAGCTTCTCCAGCAGTAGCGGTCATCAATAGATTACGCAATCCAATAATTCCACGTGATGGAATATTGAATTTCACAATCATACGCGCGCCTTTGCCTTCCATGCTTAGCATTTCTCCTTTACGGATAGAAACAAATTCAATAGCTCTTCCTGACAAATTTTCTGGCAAATCGATAGTCAACTCTTCAATTGGTTCGCATTTCTTACCATCAATTTCTTTGATGATTACTTGTGGTTGCCCAATTTGCATTTCATACCCTTCTCTTCTCATGGTTTCAATAAGAACAGATAAGTGAAGAACACCACGACCAAAAACCATAAACTTATCAGCAGAATCAGTCTCTGCCATTTTCATCGCTAAGTTTTTCTCTAATTCTTTTGTCAATCTATCTCTAATATGACGAGAAGTTACAAACTTTCCTTCTTTACCAAAGAATGGAGAGTCATTAATAGTAAACAACATGCTCATCGTTGGTTCGTCTATAGCAATGGTTTGTAAAGCTTCTGGATTTTCGAAATCTGCAATTGTATCACCAATTTCAAATCCTTCCACACCAACAATAGCACAAATATCTCCGGCAATTACTTCTTGTACTTTTTTACGACCTAAACCTTCAAAAGTATGTAATTCTTTAATTCTTGATTTGATAATTTTACCATCTCTTTTTACTAACGAGATTGGCATGCCTTCTTTTAAAACACCTCTTTCAAGACGGCCAATAGCGATACGACCTGTAAATGAGGAGAAATCTAATGATGTAATTAACATTTGTGGAGTTCCTTCCGAAACTTTTGGAGCGGGAACATGTGCCAAAACCATATCTAATAATGCCTCTATATTATCCGTTGGTTTTCTAAAATCATCAGACATCCAATTATATTTAGCCGAACCGTAAACGGTTGGAAAATCTAACTGCCATTCTTCAGCTCCTAATTCATACATCAAATCGAAAACTTTTTCATGAACTTCTTCTGGAGTACAATTTTCTTTATCCACTTTATTGATAACCACACAAGGTTTTAAACCTAAGTCGATAGCTTTTTGCAATACAAAACGAGTTTGAGGCATTGGTCCTTCAAAAGCATCAACTAAAAGACATACACCATCAGCCATATTCAATACACGTTCTACTTCTCCACCAAAATCGGCGTGACCAGGAGTATCAATAATATTAATTTTTACTCCTTTATATACTACAGAAACATTTTTGGAAGTAATAGTAATGCCTCTTTCTCGTTCCAAATCATTGCTGTCAAGAATTAAGTCACCGGCATTCTGATTGTCACGAAATAAATGACAATGATACATAATTTTATCAACCAATGTAGTTTTACCGTGGTCAACGTGGGCAATAATTGCAATGTTTCTAATAGCTTCCATCTGTGTTTTTTTCAGGGTGCAAAAGTACACTTTATTTTAATATAAAAAAATTATGTTTTTAATGTGTTAAATATTTAAACATTACTTTACATTTTAGTTTAATTAAACTTTAAAAATATAATGCTTTGCAACTCTAAAAGTTTACATTATATTTGTGGTCTAACATATTTTATGGAACAGTTTATTGTATCGGCTAGAAAATATAGACCTCAAACGTTTAAAGAAGTTGTAGGTCAAAAAGCTATTACAAATACTTTACTTAATGCTATAGAAAACAATCATTTAGCTCAAGCATTGCTTTTTACAGGTCCAAGAGGAGTTGGCAAAACGTCTTGTGCTAGAATTTTGGCTCGCAAGATTAACCAACCTGGTTATGACGACCCTACAGAAGATTTTGCTTTTAATGTTTTTGAATTAGATGCTGCATCTAACAACTCTGTAGACGATATTAGAAGTTTAATAGATCAAGTTAGAATACCGCCACAAACTGGTATTTATAAAGTTTATATTATTGATGAGGTACATATGCTATCTACACCTGCTTTTAATGCTTTTTTAAAAACTCTAGAAGAACCACCAAAGCATGCAATTTTTATATTAGCAACGACAGAAAAACACAAAATTATACCAACTATCTTGTCTAGATGTCAGATTTTTGATTTTAAGCGTATAACTGTTTCTGATGCAAAAGAACATTTAGCAGAAGTTGCAAAAAGTCAAGGTATTACTTTTGAAGATGATGCGTTACATATAATTGCTCAAAAAGCAGATGGTGCAATGCGAGATGCTTTATCTATTTTTGATAGAGTTGTATCTTATTGTGGTTCTAATTTAACCAGACAAGCTGTTGCAGAAAACCTAAATATTTTAGATTTTGAAACCTATATTAAAGTAACCGATTTAATTTTAGAAAATAAAATCCCAGAATTACTTTTAGATTTTGACGAGATTTTATCTCGTGGTTTCGATTCGCATCATTTTATACAGGGTTTAGCTTCTCATTTTAGAAATTTACTAGTTTGTAAAACTCCTTCAACTCTTATTTTAATTGAAGCTGGAGAACAAGCTCAAAAATTATATGGAGAACAAGCTCAAAAAAGTTCTCAAGACTTTTTATTAAAAGGAATTGAAATTGCTAACGATTGCGACTTAAAGTTTAAAAGCAGTCAGAATCAAAGGCTTTTAATAGAGCTTTGTTTAATGCAACTTGCCTCTATCACTTATGATGGAGAAAAAAAAAAGGGAATGAATTTATAATTCCGCCTTATCATTTTTTAGGAAGTTTGGGCAAGATTGAAGTTGTAGAAACTAAAGAAAATCCAATTCAAGAAAAAAAAACTCAAACTAACGAAACTACTTCAAGCCTTACTGAAACAGTAGCTGATAAAATTACTCCAGAAGAAATTACTAAACCTATTATAGAAAATAATACTTCTAAAATTTCTGCATTTTCATTATCTAGTATTAAAGCTAAAAAACAACTTGAGGCAGAGAAAAAAAACTTTAAAAGTAAAGAAATTGTATATCCAACAGAGCCTTTTTCTGAAACTGATATGTTATTACAATGGAATAAGTTTGCTCTAAAATTAGAAAGTCGAGGTAACATGATTTTGCATTCATTAATGTTAATTAACGTCCCTATTTTAAGAGGTTTTACAATAGAACATGAGTTGCCAAATGAAGGAACTAAAATAGAATTTGAAAGGGCTTTAAACGAAATATTAGGTTATTTAAGAGGCATGCTTCATAACCATGATATAACAATTGTGTTAAAAGTTAACGAACTAATAGAGAGCAAAAGAGCATTTACGGCAGAAGATAAATTTAATAGATTAAATGCTTTAAATCCTAATTTAGAATTACTTAGAAAATCTTTTGACTTAGATATTTAATTATATTTTATTATAATACATTGCTTTAACGATTCCGTCTGAAAGTCCAATTTTAGGCACATACATATTTCTTGCACCACTCCATTTCATGGCGTTTAAATATATTTTAGTAGCAGGAATAATAACATCTGCACGATCTGGATTTAAACCAAGCTCTGATATTCTTTGCTCATAAGTCATTGCATTTAACATACTGTATTGACTATTTAGCATGATGTAAGACAGTGGTTTATCTTGTGATTTACCTGTCATTTTAAATAGTTTATTTATGTTTCCGCCAGAACCAATAAGTATTAAATTATCTAAAGATTCGCATTGTGTTTTTAGCCATTTCTCCATTTCTGTCCAAACAACGTCATTTACCATATTGTTTAACAACCTAACTGTACCGTTTTTAAAAGATTTAGATGTTATAATTTTTCCATCTACAAATAAAGAAAACTCTGTACTTCCGCCACCAACATCTACATATAAATAAGATTTATCTGCAGAAATAAAATTTTTTAACTCTGAAGAGGCTATAATTGCAGCTTCTTTTTTACCATCTATAATTTCTATATCTATATTAGCTTCGGCTTTAATAATATCTACTACTTCTTTGTTATTGCATGCTTCTCTCATTGCAGATGTTGCACAAGCCATATAACGTTCAACTTTATGTACTTTCATTAACAAACTAAAGGCTTTCATGGCATCTATCATGCGTTGAATGTTTTCGTCTGATATTTCTCCTACGGTAAAAGAGTCTTGCCCTAACCTAATTGGCACTCGTATGAGCGAACTTTTATTAAATTGTGCTTCTTTACCTTCTTGTTCTACAATATTAGTAACCAATAACCTCATGGCATTAGAACCAATATCTATAGCTGCGTATTTTTTAATATTTATCATTAACTAAACTATGCTATCTTTTAAATTGTTTTTATAAAAATTATATATCTCGTTTTGTGCTCTAAAAACAGGTTCGTTTTCTTTTCTTATTCTGTATTTATTATCTAATTTACTCGAATGTAATCTTGCTTTTACGTTTCCTTTCCATCCTAAATTAAATGAAGCTATTAATTCGTCTTTTATATCTTGATTATAAATAGGGCAAGAAACTTCTACTCTAGAATCTAAATTTCTCGTCATAAAATCTGCCGAGGATATAAAAACATCTGGATTGTCTTCGTTACAAAATATATAAACCCTAGAATGCTCTAAATAATTATCTACAATACTAATTGCTTCTATGTTATCGCTCATGCCTTTTATTCCAGGTATTAAACAACAAATACCCCTTATTATAAGCTTAATCTTTACTCCTGCTTTACTAGCATCGTATAATTTATCTATTGTTTTAATATCTGTTAAACTATTCATTTTTAAATGAATATAGGCTGTTTTACCAGAAAGTGCATTTAAAATTTCGCGATCTATAATTTTAAAAAATTTATTTCTAGTATAATGCGGAGAAACAATTAAATGTTTATATCTGTGTACTTTATAATTTACTTCAAAAAAGTCGAAAACTCTAGATATATCTTTTAAAATTGCTTGATGACATGTAAACAAGGTTACATCTGTATAAACTTTTGCTGTAGATTCGTTAAAGTTACCTGTAGAAACCAAACCATATCGTTTTACTTTACCGTTTTCAAACCTTTCTATCACACAAATTTTACTATGTACTTTTAAGCCTTTTACTCCAAAAATTAACTCTATACCTTCTGTTTGCATTTGTTCTGCATAAGATATATTACTAGCTTCATCAAAACGAGCTTGAAGTTCTATTTGCACTACAACCTTTTTACCGTTTTTTGCAGCATTAATTAAAGAGCTTACTATTTGAGAGTTTTTTGCTAACCTGTATAATGTAATTTTTATACTTGTAACTTTAGGGTCTAAAGCAGCTTCTCTTAAAAATTTAATTAAATACGAAAAAGATTGATAAGGTGCATTTATTAAGTAATCTTTGTCTTTAATTTTTTGAAGAATACTGCCTTCTAAATCTAATCCTAATACTGGCAAAGGTATTTTGGCTTGATACAATAAATCATATCTTCCTAAATTAGGAAAACTCATATAATCTCTTCTGTTATGATATCTGCCTCCTGGAATAATACTATCTGTAGAGTCTATATTCATTTTATCTAAAAAGAATTTAAGAGTGTCTTTTTCTATATTTTGATCGTATACAAATCTAACAGGCTCTCCTATTCTTCTGTCTTTTACACTTTCTGATATTTTTTCTACAAAACTTTTACTTAAATCGCTATCTATCTCTAATTGAGCATCTCTGGTTATTTTTATCATATGTGCCGAAATACTTTTGTAATCAAAAATATTAAAGATGTTACTTAAATTATATCTAATAACATCGTCTAGCATTAATATGTGTTGTTTGTCTGAATTACTAGGTAAAACAACAAATCTGTTTAATGTTTTAGGAATTTCTATAACGGCATATCTAACATCTTTTTTAGGTTTTTTTATTCCTAAAAAAGTTTTTTTAGAATCTGTTTCACTTTGGTTCATTACCAACTTTACAGCTAAATATCCAGATGTATCTTTTAATAACGGAAACTCTAAATCGTTAAGAATAATTGTAACTACAGCAGGACTCACTTTTTGAATAAAAAAATCTTTAACAAAATTTTCTTGCTCTTTTGTAATTTCTTTTTCGTTAATTATGTATATACCTTCTTCTTCTAGTTCTTTTTCTATAATATTAAGAATACGCAAACTCTCCGATTGTTGCTTAATAACTATTGCCGTTATATCTTTTAAAAGTTGTTGCGAAGATATTCCTCCTAGAATATTTTCTCCAGAAACTCCATTTAAACTTAATCGTCTTATTGCTGCAAACCTTACTCTAAAAAATTCGTCTAGATTATTAGAAAAAATACCTAAAAACCTTAATCTATCTAAAAGTGGCACAGATGTATCTGCTGCTTCTTGTAAAACTCTTGCATTAAAACTTAACCAACTTTTTTCTTTATCAATATAAGAGTATTCTATTTCTTTAATCATATTTTTAATTCTCTAGGGAATATTTTTTTTACTGTAGTTCCTTTTTTAATTTCTTTCCAACTATTAACATCAAAACTTAAAACTACAACACCAGTTGTTGGAACATTTTCTATAAAAATACTGCCAAATTTATTAACAAAATTTGTAATAGCGTTATTATGACCAAAAATTATAACATTATCATAACTATTATCTAAATGTTTTATACTGTTTTCTAGTTCAAACTCATCAAAAGTGTATAGTTTGTTGTTGTATATTATACTTTCTAATGGCCAAGATAAATTTTGTGCAAAAATTATTGATGTTTCTCTAGTTCTTCGAGAAGAGCTACTCCAAATCATGTTTACTTTAGGTAAATGCTTTGATATTTCTAATGAGACTAAATGAGCATCTTGAATACCTCTTCTAGAAAGAGGCCTATCTTTATCTAACAAAGGTAAGTTCCAACTAGATTTTGAATGTCTTATTAATGTTAAATTTTTCATGTAATTAAAGTAAAATCATTACAATTTACAAAAAATAGTATATATATATATTATTTTCAAGCAATTAAAATGTGTTTATTTTTAAACAAAGTGTTTTCTTACATTAAAGAGCTGTTTAAAAACAGCAATTTAAATATTACATCTTTGTTTTTAAGGTAGTTATAAAAAATTTTACAGTAAAAATACTCAAATAAAACCGACAAACTACATTTGTGTTGCAGATAATCGAGTATTTATGCCTTTCATAGGTAAAATGATTTATATACACCTTTAGTACATGATAAAAATCAATAAATTAACATTGAAAATATTAGGATAAAATACTGATATTCATTATATTAAAGAATTATTACCGCATAATTTATCTATTGAAAAATACTAGTCTCGAGCGTAAAGACACAACATTAATTAGTGTTTTAGAACAACATTTTAAAGGCAAACTTAACTTAACAAGGGTCAAGCTCATTTGTTTATTTATCACAGCTCTGTGTAAAGTAAAGACAATTAATTATGATAGATTAGCCTCTGGATTTGATACAAAAGCAGACAAAAATAGTTCTTATAGAAGAATACAAAGATTTATGAAGGAGTTGGATTTTCCAATGAAAATAGTTTCTTTCCTTATATTCAACATATTGCCTTTTAAAGATGATTTAATTTTGGCATTAGATAGAACAAATTGGAAATTTGGCAGCATTAACATTGTGATGTTGGGAATAAGCTACAAAAATGTTGCATTCCCTTTGATGTTTAAAATGTTAGATAAACAAGGTAATTCAGATATGGAGGAACGTATTGATTTAATTAAACTATACATAAAATGGTTTGAAAAAAATAGTATAGATTGTTTGTTGGCTGATAGAGAGTTTGTTGGTGATAAGTGTTAGCATTTTTATCCGAAAATAACATCAGGTATTACATTAGAATTAGGAATAATTTCAACATTTATTCATATCAAAAGCAAAAAGAAATAAAAGCATTTTGGTTGTTTAACACTTTGAAAAGAGGAGAATTTTATCACTATTCAAAAATTGTTGGATTACACGATCAAAGATGTTATCTTTCAGGAACTAAAACCATTGATAAGGAAGGGGAAAATGGAGTTCTTAATTCTTGTTTCATTCAACAAACCAGAACAAGCAATGGTCTATTACAAGCAGCGATGGCAGATCGAAAGTCTTTTTAAAGGACTCAAAAGCTATGGATTTAATATTGAAGACCCTTATGTTACTGATTTAAAAAGATTAGAGAAACTATTTTAGTTAACGATGATTGCTTTTGTTTGGTATTACAAAATTGGAGATTATATTGACCAAAACATTCTAAAAATAAAAAAACATGGCAGAAGGGCAATAAGTGTGTTTAAATATGGACTGGATTATTTGTCGAAATTACTACTGACAGGATTTAATTCTCTAGAATACAGCTTGTTTAGTTTTTTGTTATGTACTTAAATAGAAGACATAACACCTATTGACTTAAACACATTGCTTCCTACAAATTTAACTGGAGGCACATGGGTTGATGTTGATAATACAGGTGCTTTAATTGGAAATATTTTCAATCCGAGTCAGGTTGGATCAATAGGCGTTTACAATTTAAGTTATATTACAACTAATACAGCTTGCCCTGGAGTATTTCGAGTAAACATGACTGTAAACGATGATTGTTTGGTTTTACCATGTCAAGCAATAAACATTTATAATGCTGTATCTCCAAATAATGATAGTGTAAACAATATCTTTTTAATTGAAAACATCGAAAACAAATTATGTTATCCTACAAACAATGTAGAGATTTATAATCGATGGGGAGTTTTAGTTTATGAGACGCAAGACTATGATAATGCATTAAAAGCATTTAAAGGTATTTCTGAAGGAAGAACAACTATAAACAAATCTGTTGAATTACCAACAGGGTCTTATTTTTACAAAATAGACTACACAACCATAGAAGGTACTTCATTAACTAAAACAGGTTATTTGTATTTAGTTAGGAAATTTTAAACAAAAAAAGTAATACACATTCAGATTAAAAAAGACACTATGAGAACAAAATTAATATATATTGTTATAATGTTATTGGGTTTAATTGGTCATTCGCAACAAGATGCTCAATACACTCAATACATGTACAACACAATAAACGTGAATCCTGCCTACGCAGGATCACGAGGAGTGATGAGTATTTTTGGCTTACATCGAACCCAATGGGTTGGATTAGATGGAGCTCCAACAACAAATGCTTTTTCATTAAATACACCCTTAAAGAATTCAAAATTAGGGCTAGGTTTATCAATTATAAATGACGAGATTGGTCCAACAACAGAGAATACTTTATCGTTAGACATTTCGTATACGGTTCAAACCTCAGAGACTTATAACTTATCATTTGGTATAAAAGGAACAGCAAACTTGTTTAATTTAGATGTAAGCAAACTAACTATTTTTGACCCAACAGATTTACAGTTTCAAAACACGCGTAATGTATTTACCCCAAATGTAGGAGCTGGAGTTTATTTACATTCAGGCAAGTCCTATTTGGGGCTATCTGTTCCACATTTCTTAGAGACAAAGAGGTATGACGATAATTCAATAGCTATTTTTAAAGAGCGAATGACTTTATATCTAATTGGAGGATATGTTTTTAATTTAACAGAAACCGTTCAATTCAAGCCATCATTTTTAACAAAAATGGTTACAGGAGCGCCTCTTCAAGTAGACATATCAGGAAACTTTTTATTTAACGAAAGGTTTGTTTTAGGAGCAGCCTGGAGATGGAATGCTGCAGTAAGTGGCATGGTTGGATTTCAAATAAATGACGGATTGTTTCTAGGATATGGATATGATTTAGAGACAACCAAACTAAAAAACTACAACTCTGGATCTCATGAAGTGTTTTTAAGATTTGAATTGTTTAAAAAAGATAAAAAAATAGTATCACCTAGATTCTTCTAAAAATAGCATCAAAATGAAAATAAAATATATATACATAGCTTTGTGGAGTATTATTACTATTAATGCTTTTTCTCAAACAACAAAAGAAAAAAAGGCAGATAGCGAATACCAAAAATACGCCTACATAGACGCAATAAAAACTTACGAAAGATTAGCAGAAAAAGGATATAAGTCTGCAGATATGTTTAAAAAATTAGCAAACTCCTATTACTTTAACGCCGATTTAGAACAAGCACAAAAATGGTATAAAGAGCTATTTGCACTAACTTCAGATGTAGAACCAGAGTATTATTATAGATATGCACAATCTCTAAAATCTACAAAAAACTATAAGTTGGCAGATGAAATGATGGCTAAATTTACAGCGTTGGATTCTAAAGACAGTAGAGGTTTATTAGCCAAGTCGAGCAAAGATTACTTATTAGAAATTAAAAATAATTCTGGAAGATACACTATAGAAGATGCTGGAATAAACTCTAAGTATTCTGATTATGGCAGTGCTTTTTATAACGATAAAATAGTGTTTACATCTACAAAAGATACAGGTGGCGTTTCTAAAAGAAAACATACATGGACAGGAGAGAGTTTCTCAAAAATGTATGTTTCAACAATAAGTCAAGATGGTGCATTGTCAAGTGTAGAAGTGTTTGCAAAAGAATTAGACTCTAAATACAACGAAGCAACCCCAGTTTTTACAAAAGACGGAAACACTGTTTACTTTACTAGAAACAACTTCTTAAATGGTAAAAAAGGATACAGCGAAGACAAAGTAATTTTATTAAAAATATACAGAGCTACAATAGTAGGTAACAAATGGACAAACATTATCGAGCTTCCGTTTAACAACAACAACTATCAAGTAGCACATCCTGCATTATCTCCAGACGAAAAAACATTATACTTTGCATCAGACATGCCTGGAGGATTTGGACAATCAGATTTGTACCAAGTAGAAATAAAAGCAGATGATAGTTTTGGAACACCTGTTAATTTAGGTAAAACTATTAATACAGAAGGAAGAGAGACTTTTCCGTTTGTCTCTAAAAACGGAGAATTATATTTTTCAACAGACGGATTATCAGGATTAGGAGGATTAGATATCTATGGCTCTAAATACGAAAAAGACGGCTCGTTAACCAAACCACAAAATATTGGAGAACCAGCAAATAGTCCGAAAGATGATTTTGCGTACATTATAGATTCTACTACAAAAAAAGGATTTTTAACCTCAAACAGAGATGGTGGAAATGGTAGTGATGATATTTATAAATTTACAGAAATCAAAGAAGTTAAATTTATTCACAAACATTTTCTAAATGGAGTAGTAAACGATACAGAAACAGGAGAAACAATACCAAATGCTGTAATTACACTTTATAACGATAGCTTTAAGCAACTAAAACAATTTACTACAAATGTTAACGGAACATTTGATTTTGGACAAATAGAAAGTGGTAAAAAATATTATGTAAGAGCAGAACATCCAGACTTTAATACAAACGAACTTCCGATAACTATTCCAGATGAAGAAGGCACATCAGAATTGCCTATTTTATTAGAAAGAAAAGTAAAACCAGTAAAAGTTGGCGACGATTTAGCGAAAACATTTAATATAAAAATTATTTACTTTGATTTAGATAAGTCTAACATTAGAAGAGATGCAGCATTAGATTTAGCTAAAATATTAGATGTATTAATAGAGAATCCTACTATGGAAATCGATATTAGATCGCATACAGATAGTAGACAAACACATAAATACAACGAAAGATTGTCTGACAAAAGAGCAAAATCTACAATTGCTTGGTTAGTAAAAAATGGTGTAGCTAAAGAAAGATTAACAGGAAACGGATATGGCGAAACACAATTGGTTAACAAATGTGCAGATAACGTAGAATGCTCTGAAGAAGACCATCAATTAAACAGAAGAAGTGAGTTTGTTATAACTACATTATAATTTAAACAAAACAGTATAAGAAAAGCACCTATTTAGGTGCTTTTTTGGTATTATTATTTTTCTATTTCTCTTAAGTTTTCCATTTTTTTATATTCTAGAAAACCTTTAATATCTTCAAAATGTTCTATCACTCTCTTGTTACCAAATTCAAAAACTTTTTCTGCTAAACCATCTAAAAAATCTCTATCGTGAGAAACCAACAGTAAAGTACCATCGAAATCTTTTAAAGCATCTTTTATAATATCTTTAGTTTTCATGTCTAAATGATTTGTTGGCTCATCTAGAATTAAAACGTTTACAGGTTCTAGCAAAAGTTTAATCATTGCTAATCTGGTTTTTTCTCCTCCTGAAAGTACTTTTACCTTTTTAGTAGTATCGTCTCCACTAAACATAAATGCACCAAGTAAATTTTTAATTTGATGTCTAATATCTCCAACAGCAATTTGATCAATTGTTTCAAACACTGTAAGACTCTCATCTAATAAAGAAGCTTGATTTTGAGCAAAATATCCAATTTGGACATTATGCCCTACTTCTAATTTACCATCAAAAGAAATCTCCTTCATAATAGCTTTAATCATAGTAGATTTTCCTTCGCCGTTTTTACCAACAAATGCAACCTTCTGACCTCTTTCTATAACCATATTAGCATTATTAAAAACAACATGGTTATTATATTTTTTTGTTAAGCCTTCTACAACAATTGGATATTGACCGCTTCTTGGAGATGGCGGAAACTTAAGTTTTAATGCAGAAGTATCTATCTCATCAACTTCTATAGGTACAATTTTTTCTAGCATTTTAACACGAGATTGAACAGATAATGTTTTAGAGAAAGTTCCTCTAAAACGATCTATAAACTCTTGATTTTCTGCTATCATTTTTTGTTGTTCATCATAAGCTTTTTGTTGATGAATTCTTCTGTCTTTTCTTAACTCTAAGTAATGAGAATATTTAGCTTTATAATCGTAAATTCTTCCCATTGTTACTTCTATAGTTCTATTTGTAATATTGTCTACAAAAGTTCTATCATGAGAAATTACCATAACTGCCTTAGCAGAATTTATTAAAAACTCTTCTAGCCACTCAATACTTTCTATATCCATGTGATTAGTTGGCTCGTCTAATAAAATTAAATCTGGTTTTTGTAATAATATTTTAGCCAGTTCAATTCTCATTCTCCAACCTCCAGAAAATTCAGATGTAGATCTGTCAAAATCTTCTCTAACAAAACCTAACCCTTTTAAAACTTTTTCTACTTCGGCTTCGTAATTTACTTCTTCTATAGAATAAAATTTTTCGCTTAATTCAGATACTCGTTCAATTAACTTCATGTAATCATCACTTTCATAATCTGTACGAATAGTTAATTGCTCATTTATATAATCAATTTCATTTTTCATAGAGAAAATCTCAGCAAAAGCTTTAGATGCCTCTTCAAAAACGGTAGAATTATCTTTGGTTAATAAATGCTGTGGCAAATAAGCTATAACCGCTTCTTTTGGAGCCGAAATATTACCTGTGGAAGGTTTGCTTTGACCAGCAATTATTTTTAACAATGTAGATTTTCCAGCTCCATTTTTACCCATAAGGGCAATTTTATCGTTCTCGTTTATTGCAAAAGAAACATCGCTAAAAAGTGTAGTTCCACCAAATTGTACAGAAACATCGTTAATTGTTATCATTATTGTTGTTTAAAGTTTAAAGTTATGATTGTCTGAACATTTTTTGAAGGTGCAAAGATAGATTAATTAGAGGATTTTGCATTTTAGAAACGAAATAGGAAAGACGAATTTATTTTTAAAGACTTTCTAAACACTCATCCTGAATTCCTAAATAACAGGATTTAATTGTTAGTTTAGAACTTCTTCGTGAGTTACTATATAAGAGAGTGCTTCTTTGATTCCCTCATTCAAATTCAATCCTTTTTTAGAGGCTAAAAGAGCAGTTTTTTATTTATATACTCATTTTAAATTCTTCTATTATTGGAAAAGCTTTTCCGTAAAGAGATTCATCTATAAAGAGTTCTACTGCCAAGTCTGTATTTCCAAAACCAGCTAATCTTGCCGATTGTAAGTTATTTTTTATTACCGTGTTTATATTTCCTTGTTCTAATTTTGCTTTTAAGGCAACTGCTAATATTTCGCTTCCAGAAAAAATCTTCATCATTCCCATATCCAAATTTTTAAATTTATTTATTCGTATCCATTTCAAAAAAAATGGGTTCTATCATTATTTTATCTGCTAATATTTCTACTTTTTCTGTTAAATCAGTACAAAAAAACAGTCTTTGAGTTTTTTCTATACTATTAGATAATCTAATAATAATAGTGTCTAATCTTTTTCTAGCTTGATCGTCTACATTATCTACTATTAACATTTTAATAGTATTAATATTAAATCCTGCAGAAGCAAATATTTCGTTTATTCTATTAGTCGTTCCAACAAGAACATCTACACCTAATGAAATTTGGTTTTTATCGTAATCAATATCGCCTTTTTCGTGCGTTCCAAAAACTCTTATATCTGTATAATTAGAGAATTTTTCTAAAATATCAACCATTTCTAAAACACTTTCTTTGTCTTCTACAAGTATTAATGCTCTTGTACTTTCGCCTTCTGCTTTTTGTATTTTTTGTATTACATTAAGTGCTATAGTCGTTGTTTTTCCAGACTTTTTTGAAGATTGAATTACAGCATCTGCTCCACTTTTTATAGTAGAAAAAGTTTCAGACTGCATTTCGTTAGCTTCTGTAAAATCGTTTTCTTCTAAAGCTCTTTTTAACTGAAGGTTTATTTTTTTTAAATTCATATTATTTTTGTAAATCTATTTACTTGCAAAAAGCTTTACATCTTTTTGAGTTATCTCTTTTTCACCTAAAATTATTAAACGTTCTATTACGTTTCTTAATTCTCTTATATTACCTGTCCAATCGTATTCTTGTAATAATTTAATAGCATCTTTAGAGAAAGTTTTAGCAACATTGCCTTGTTCTGATGCAATTTTTATTGCAAAATGACTAATTAATAACGGAATATCTTCTCTTCGTTGGTTTAAAGTAGGAACTTTTATTAAAATAACTGCAAGTCTATGGTATAAATCTTCTCTAAATCTTCCTTCGGCAATTTCTAATTTTAGATCTTTGTTAGTTGCAGCAATTACTCTAACATTTACTTTAATATCTTTATCTGCTCCAACTCTTGTAATAATATTTTCTTGTAATGCTCTTAATACTTTTGCTTGTGCAGAAAGGCTCATGTCTCCTATTTCATCAAGAAAAATGGTGCCGTTATTTGCTGCTTCAAATTTTCCAGCCCTATCTTTTATGGCAGAAGTAAAAGCTCCTTTAACATGACCAAATAATTCGCTTTCTATTAACTCGCTCGGAATTGCAGCGCAGTTTACTTCTATTAGTGGAAATGAAGCTCTTTGGCTTTTTTCGTGTAATTGATGAGCAACTAACTCTTTTCCGGTACCATTTGGTCCAGTAATTAACACTCTAGCATCTGTTGGAGCTACTTTTTCTATTATATCTTTAATATAATTGATAGAATCTGATTCTCCAATCATTTCGTAATTCTTGCTTACTTTTTTCTTTAATATTTTATTTTCTACAGCTAGTTGATTTCTATCTAATGCAATTCTAACAGTATTTAATAATCTGTTTAAATCTGGCGGTTTAGATATATAATCAAAAGCCCCTAAACGCATTGTATTAACAGCTGTTTCTAAATCGCCATGACCTGATATCATTACTACAGGTATTTCTGGTTTTATCTTTTTTATGTTTTCTAATACCTCAACACCATCCATTTTTGGCATTTTAATATCGCAAAGTATTAAATCGTAATCTTCTGCTTTAACTTTAGCTAACCCAAGTATACCATCTTCTACGCCTTCTACTTGATAAGAATCGTTTTCTTCTGATAATATTTTAACCAATACTCTACGTATTGATGCTTCGTCTTCTATTATTAATATTTTAGGCATAATGTTGATTTGGTTATTCGTTTAACCGTTTATTTGTTTAAACAGTTAAACAAATAAACTTTAATATTTAAGCCACTTATAAAGTTCTTTCCAAGATGGTTTTTTACCGTGCATTAATATGCCAACTCTATAAATTTTAGATGCAAACCATACTACAAGAATAAACGTTGCAAAAAGTAAAACGATAGAAAGTGCTAATTGCCACAAAGGTACTCCAAAAGGAATTCTCATAAGCATAACTATTGGAGATGTTAATGGAAATATTGAAAAAATCGTAGCAATTGTACCATGCGGATCGTTCAAAACAGTAAATATGCCAATATAAACACCTAAAACTAATGGCATTATTATAGGTAATAAAAACTGCTGACTATCTGTTTCATTATCTACAGCTGCGCCAATTGCTGCATAAAAAGAGCTGTATAAAAAATATCCTCCAATAAAATAAAGAATAAAAGAAATTACTAATGTAGCCAATGGTAAATTCCATAATTCTTTAATATATAATTGTGCTGTAGTTGCAAATTCTACAGATGCTGCCTCTGTAATTGATGGGTCTATTGCTGCCGAAGCTCCCATTTGAACTCCAAAATAAGTTGATATTCCAAAAAACATAATCATTCCTATAATTGCCCAAATTGTAAATTGTAAAATTCCAGCTAAAGATGTGCCAATAATTTTACCCATCATTAATTGAAAAGGTTTTACAGAAGAAATTATTATTTCTATAATTCTATTTGTTTTTTCTTCTATAACACTTCGCATAACTAAATTTCCGTATATAATAATAAACATCATTATTAAATACCCAAAAGCACCACCAATTGCTATTTTAATTTCGTTTAATCCTTTTACAGACTCTTCTCCAGTAGATTTCTTTAGACCAACATCAACTTTAGTCTTTGCTTCTTGAATTTTTAATGTATCTAACCCTAATCTTTGGTAATTAAACTGAGTTAGTTTTTTAGAAATGACATCTTCAACATCTGAAATATAATCTAAAGAAGGACTATCATTAGAAATATATTGAATTTTATTTTTTACCTTATGTAAACTATCTACTTTTGGTATAAAAATTAAACCTTCGTAACGTTCGTTTATTATACTGTCTTTTACAAATTTTAAATCAATACTAGAAAGGTTATGATAGGTAAATTCTTCGCTATTTTTAAATTCGTTTATAAAATATCCGGCTTCGTCATGTATTGCAATACGTTTTGTATCTGCTTTCATTGATGCTAAATATCCAACAAAAACAGCAATACCAACAAATAATAACGGACTTAAAAATGTCATTACTATAAACGACTTATTTCTAACTTTCGCTATAAACTCTCTCCTAATTATTAATGATAAAATACTCATTTTTATTGACTTACAGTTTTAATAAATATATCGTTTGCAGAAGGAATTTTTTCTACAAAATGGGTAATTTGTCCTTTACTTGTTAATAAATTAAGTAATTCATTTTGAGGTGAATTTTGTATATAAATTAACAGTTTTAAGTCGCTGTTTAGCGTTTTAAAATGAGCTGTTTCTACTTTGTATTTTTGAGTTAAAGCCAGCATTAAACCTTCTACATCGTTAGACATGATGCCAACTTCGAAACTATTTGTTCTGTGTTGTTTTTTTACATCTGTTAATTTACCTTCTATTAACTTGTTAGATTTATGAATTAAAGCAATATCATCACAAAGTTCTTCTACACTTTCCATTCTATGGGTAGAAAAGATAATAGTTGATCCTTGTTTTTTTAATTCTAATATTTCATCTTTAATAATATTTGCATTAATAGGATCGAAGCCAGAAAAAGGTTCGTCAAAAATTAATAATTTAGGTTTATGCAATACTGTAACTACAAATTGCACTTTCTGTGCCATTCCTTTAGATAATTCTTCTATTTTTTTGTTCCACCAACCTTTAATTTCTAATTTATCAAACCAATAATCTAACTCTTTTTTAGCTTCTTGCTTTGATAAACCTTTTAATTGAGCAAGATATAATGCTTGTTCGCCAACCTTCATAGATTTATACAAACCCCTTTCTTCTGGTAAATATCCTATGTTTTGAATATGATGAGGCTTTAACTTTTCGCCGTCTAGAAATATTTGCCCACTATCTGGCATTGTAATTTGGTTTATAATTCTAATTAACGATGTTTTTCCGGCACCATTTGGTCCTAACAAACCATAAATACTACCTTTTGGAACAGTTAAAGAAATATTATTTAATGCCGTATAATCGCCATACGTTTTTATAACGTTTTTAACTTCAAGAATGTTACTCATGCCTATTATCTGTTTTTGTAAATGTAACTAATTAGTAGAGTTTAACAGAATATTGTTACAAAAAAACCCATTCTTACTGTATAAAAATGGGTTTTGTTGTTGTAGTTTTAAAAAAATTAAGAGAACATCTCTTTTACTTTTTCAAAAAATGATTTTTCTGATTTTTCTGGATGCGGAATAAAGTTTTCGTCTTCTAACATGTCTTCAAAAAATTTAGCTTGTTCTTTATTAAGAGTTTTTGGAGTCCATACATTAATATGTACTAATAAATCTCCGTTTCCGTATGAGTTTAAACTTGGAATGCCTTTTCCTTTTAATCTTAATATTTTACCCGATTGAATGGCTTCTTCTAGTTTAATTCTAACTTTACCTCCAACAGTTTCGATTTCTTTAGAAGCTCCAAGAGCAGCTTCAGAAAAACTTATATATAAATCGTAATGAAGATTTTCTCCTTCACGTTTTAAAAATTCGTGTTCAATTTCTTCTATAGCTACAATTAAATCTCCAGAAATTCCATTTCCAGGTGCATCGTTTCCTTTTCCAGAAACTTTTAATTGCATACCGTCTACAACACCTGCTGGTATTTTAATAGAGACTGTTTCGTCTTCTAAAATCATTCCTTGAGCATCTGCATTGTTTGGTTTAAAATTTATAGATTGACCAACACCACCACAAGTTGGGCATGTTGTTGCTGTTTGCATTCTACCTAAAATAGTGTTTGTAACACGCATTACTTGACCTTGACCGTTGCAAGTAGTACATGTTTTATAAGATACGCCAGGTGCTTGAACCTTACGTTTTACTTTAACCTTTTTTTCTACTCCATTTGCAATTTCTTCTAAAGTTAGTTTAACTTTAATTCTAAGGTTGCTTCCTTTAACTCTACGTTGGCCACCTCCGCCACCAAATCCGCCAAATCCACCACCAAAAATATCTCCAAACTGACTAAATATGTCATCCATATTCATTCCGCCATGAAAACCGCCACCACCACCATTTCCATCAAATGCGGCATGACCATGTTGGTCGTATTTAGCCTTTTTACTAGAATCGCTTAAAATCTCGTATGCTTCTGCTGCTTGTTTAAAATTTTCTTCAGCTTTGGCGTTTCCTGGATTCTTATCCGGATGAAATTCTATTGCTTTTTTTCTATAAGCTTTTTTAATTTCTTCTGGCGAAGCACTTTTGCTAATACCTAATATTTCGTAAAAATCTTTTTTCATTATTTGATTCTATATTGCTTTAAATAAAAAAGTAATAAACGCTACTTTTTATTGTCCTAATATTACTTTTGGAAAACGGATAATCTTATCTCCTAACTTATATCCTTTTTCTATAACATCTACTATTTTACCTTTTAAGTCTTTTGAAGGTGCTGGAATTTGAGTAATTGCTTCTGCAAAATCTGCATTAAAAACATCGCCTGCTCTAACGCTTACTTCTTCTAAACCTTTAGAAACCAATGTGCTTTTAAGTTTTTCGTGAATTAATTCAACTCCTTTTAATAAATCTGCATCTTGCGATTTAGAAATTTGAATCATTGCTCTATCAAAATCGTCTAATACTGGTAATATAGCTTGTAGTACTTCTTGATTAGCTGTTTTAAATAAATCTAATCTTTCTTTTGCTGTACGCCTTTTATAATTTTCAAACTCTGCAAATAATCTTAAAAACTTATCTTTTTCGTTTATTAACTCTTCTTGGAGTTTTTCTTCTACTGACAATTCTACAGTTGGAATTTCTGTAGTATCTTGGTTGTTTTCTAAATTAACTTCGTTTTCTTGAATATCTTTTTCTGTATTTTCTGAGTTCATGCCTTTTTTGTAATTTTTTTGAACAGTTTTATTTGATTTTTTAAGATTGCAAAAGTACTGCCATTTGTTTAAAAATGTCATATTGTCATTAAAAAAGTTATAAAAATTAGAACTCTCATAGCCTATTTAACTCTAACACTCCATTCAAATTCCATTTCAGAAACTTGTTCTCCTTCTTGGTTTGTACCTATGCTTTTCATCCAGAAAGTTTGACCTTTGCCAGTTTCTATTGTAGCTTTAATTGCATTTTCTGCAACTGCTCCATCATTACATACAAAAGTAATTTTACCGGTAGCTTTTTTAGAAAAGTTAGATTTATTATTAGCAATAAGCATAGAAATGTTTTTTCCGTTTTTTTTAATTTGGTTTATAACTAACACTCCTGTACTTAATTCTGCTGCCATTGCTTGAACAGCAAAATACATAGAGTTAAATGGGTTTTGATTAAACCATCTATGAGTTACAGTTACTGTACTACTAGAATTGTTTAGAGCTTTAACTCTAACACCACACCAAAAAGCAGACGGAAGTTTAAAAAACAAAAAGGTATTTAATTTACTTGATGAAATGTTCATATTTGCTCGTTTTTTTGTAAAAATAGCACTTATTACTCAAACTACAATATGTTAAACTTATGTTAATATTTGGTACTATGTGTAGCATAATACTATCCTTTAGATATATATTTGCATAAGATAATATTATATCCTTTTAATTATGATAACACAAAACGACAAAAACAACGCAACTTTGCTACACTTAATTGCATTTGCAAAGTACTTAATTCCGTTTGCAGGAATTATTGTTCCGCTTATAATCTGGCAATCTAAAAAAGAAGAGTCGGAATTTTTAGATTTACATGGCAAAAGAGTTATTAATTTTCATTTAAGTACAATGCTTTATGGAATAATATTTTTAACCATTATGGGAATTGCCTTTTTTGGATCTATAATAGAATTGATTCAACTAGAAAACTCTAACATAGATTTTATTCCAGTTAAATTAATAACTGTATTAATAATAGGATTTACTTTAATTGGTTTATATAGTATTTTTGAGTTTATACTTATAATTCTAGGTTCTGTAAGAGCAAATGAAGGTAAAGAATACAAATATCCACTAACAATAAATTTTATCAAATAGCATCATCATCTATTTGTATATAGAGTTACAATCATCAATCAATAAAACAAATATTTAAATTAAAAAACAAAAAAAATGAATTATGAATATTGAAAACACAAAAGCCCAGATGCGTAAAGGTGTTTTAGAATTTTGTATCTTGTCTGTTCTAAAAGAAAAAGAAGCATATACATCTGAAATTTTAAAAACTTTAAAAAATGCAAAGCTGTTAGTTGTAGAAGGCACCGTTTATCCTTTACTAACAAGATTAAAAAATGACGGACTCTTAAGTTACAGATGGGAAGAGTCTACATCGGGACCACCTAGAAAATACTATGGGTTAACCGAAATAGGAAAAAAATTTTTAAACGAACTTAATAATACATGGACAGAACTTTCGGGTGCTGTTAATACAATAACAAATAAAAATATTTAATCATGAATAAAACAATCAATATAAATTTAGGAGGTTTATTCTTTCACATTGATGAAGATGCCTATCAAAAACTAAACAGATATTTTGATGCCGTAAAAAAATCGCTTTCTAATTCTTCTGGTCATGAAGAGATAATGAAAGATATAGAAATGAGAGTTTCTGAGATTTTTAGCGAAAATCAAAAAACAGACAACAGTGTTGTTAGTCTAAAAGATGTAGATGCCATGATTACAATTATGGGTCAACCAGAAGATTATAGAATAGAAGAAGAAAATGGCGAAACATTTAATAATACTAATTATAACTATAGACCAAACAAAAAACTTTACAGAGATGTAGACAACAATGTTCTTGGTGGTATTGCTGCAGGTTTTGGACATTATTTTGGTGTAGATTCTTTATGGATAAGATTAGGTCTAGCCTTATTTGTTATAGCAGGAGTTGGATTTCCGTTTATATTATATATTATTTTATGGGTTTTAATACCAAAAGCACTTACAACATCAGAGAAAATAGAAATGACTGGAGAACCAGTAAATTTATCTAACATCGAAAAAAAAGTTCGAGAAGAATTTGAGAATGTTTCAGAAAAAATAAAAAATGCAGATTACAATAAAATGGGGTCAAATATGCAATCTGGTGCAGAAAAAATAGGTTCTACATTAGGTGAGATCTTTATGATGATATTTAAAATATTTGCTAAGTTTATTGGTGGGATAATTGTACTCGTTTCAATCTCTACATTAGCAGGATTAGTAATTAGCTTTTTTACTTTAGGCTCAACATCTTTGGTAGATATGCCATGGCAAAAATATTACGAAGCAGCTGTTGTAAGCGAATATCCGTTGTTTTTAATTGGAACTTTATCGGTTTTTGCAATCGGAATTCCGTTTTTTTTCTTACTAATTTTAGGATTAAAGCTTCTTATTACTAACATGAAATCTATTGGAAGCATTGCAAAATACACATTATTAGCACTTTGGATAATATCTGTTTTAGTTTTAGTCTCTTTCGGAATTAAGCAAGCTACAGAAGTTGCCTACAGCGGAAAAGTTGTTAAAAAAGAGATAATCAACTATAACTTAGCTGATACCTTAGAAATTAAATTTAAATTTAATAATTATTACGCTAAAGGCTTTTTTTATAACAATGATTTTGAAATAACTCAAGACGAAAATGGTAATGATATAATTTATTCTAACAACATTAGATTAAAAATTATAGAAACAGAAGAAGCCTTACCTTATCTTCAAGTAGAAAAATTATCTGAAGGAAAATCATCTTTTGATGCAAAACAAAGAGCAGAAAAAATAAAATATACCTTTAAGTTAGAAGGAAGTAAGCTAATATTAGACAACTATTACATAACAGATTTAAAAAATAAATTTAGAGACCAAGAAGTAAAATTGTATTTATACTTACCTAAAGGAATAATTTTGAAAGTAGATGATTCTGTAGAAAATCATACAAGTTCTTACGATTCTTTTTTTAACTTACATTTCAATGATAATAAATCGTTTACCTACAAAATAAATAATCACGAAGTTGTATGTTTAAATTGTGGTGACGAGTTTAATGATCTTAGTGATTCTATAAAAACTATTTCTGTTAAAATAAACGATATAGAAATTATTAGATCAGAAACAAAATCTAAAACCTTTAAGTTAGAAGTAGACAAAAACGGAATAATTAGAAAAACAAATAAAAATGATTAAAATTATAGTTTACGTTACCAAATTAATTATTGCAGCATTAGTAGCAATACTGTTTACATCTTGTCAATACTCTGTAGGTACATGGATTAAAGGAGATGGAGATGTAAAAACAGAAAAAAGAACCATAACCAGCGATTTTACAAAACTAGATGTAAGTCGAGGTATAGAAGTAGAAATTACACAATCAGATGTTAATTCTGTTACTGTAAAAGCAGACCAAAATTTGTTAGAACATATTGTAACAGATGTAGAAAATGGTGTTTTAATAATTAAAAGCAATGAAAACATTAGAACCTCTAAATCTAAAAAAGTGTATGTTACATTAAAAAATTTAGAATCTATAAATGCATCAAGTGGATCAGAAATTAACAGTAAAAACACAATAAATTCGAGCACTCTATATCTAAATAGCAGTAGCGGAAGTGAAATGGATTTAATGGTAGAAGCAGAAGATATTTCATGTAAATCTAGTAGCGGTAGCGAAATAAAAGTAAGTGGCAAAGCTTTAAGTTTAAAAACAGAATCTAGTAGTGGTAGTGAAATTAATGCATCAGACTTATTAGTAAACGATGTGGTTTCTAAAACATCAAGCGGAAGCTCTACAAAGGTTAATCCAATTGTTAGTTTAGATGCAAAAGCATCTAGCGGAAGCAATATTTTATATACTAATACTCCAAAAATTTTAAATAAAAAAACAAGCTCTGGAGGTTCTATTTCAATAAAGTAAAATAACAATATTATAAGTTTTAAAACATCTCTGTAAGATATAGAGATGTTTTTTTTTATATATTTGCTTATACTCTAAATAAAAAAACAACGTTTAACTATAAACGAATAACAGAGCCTGCATTATGAAAAAAAATACATATTTTCTAATAGTACTATTATTAGTTACTTCAGTTATTTTTTCGCAAACTAAAGAAAAAATAAAAGCTTCAAGAATTGTTACTATATCTCAAAAAGAAGTTCAAGAATTTGAAAATATTGAGCTACAAGACGAAATAGAGTTTACTTTAATAAAAGGAGATAAGCCATCTATAGAAATTGAAGCAGATGATAATACCCACGAAGCATTTAATGTAAATTTTATTGGTTCAACTTTATTTATAAATTTAAATAAAAGCATTTCTGGAGCTAAAAAAACAAGTGTTAGAATTACTTATACAGACGCTTTTAAGATGCTAACTGCAAAACAAGATGCATCTGTTACAGCACTTTTAGAAATTAAATTAAGTAATGTAACATTTAAATGTTTTGATAACTCAAAATTATTTCTAAATGCAAATATTACAAACTTTACATTAATTGCTAACGACAAATCTAAAATAGAATTAAATTTAATTTCGCAAGATGCTTTATTCGAATTAAGTAAAAATGCAACCGTAAAAGCATTAGTAAAAGCACCTAAATTAAAGTGCGATATGTATCAAAAAGCAACAGCAGTTTTAGAAGGAGAAACTAATGAGTTTAGAATAAGAATAGATAATAATTCTAATTTTAACGGAAAAAATCTAATTGCAACAAATGCTTTATTAATTGCAGAAGGTAGTTCTAATTGCAACATAAATGTAAGTACAAAACTAACTTTAGAAGCTAGCGGAACATCTGAAACTCATTTTTATGGTGATGCCAAATTAGAAATTAAAAAATTTGCCGATAAAGCATCCTTATTTAAAAAATTAATTAATTAAAATAAAAATACCCCCAATAGTGTCTAACTTTTTGGGGGCAGTCTATTTGGGGGTATTTTTATTTATAATTTAATCTTTAGAAGCTATATATCTTTCTGCATCTAAAGCAGCCATACATCCTGTTCCAGCGGCTGTAACTGCTTGTCTGTATACATGATCTGCAGCATCTCCAGAAACAAAAACACCTGGTACATTAGTTCTAGAAGAACCTGGTACATTTTTAATATATCCAGTTTTGTCTAAATCAATAAATTCTTTAAAAATATCTGTATTTGGTATATGTCCAATTGCTACAAAAAATCCAGTTGCAGGAATTTCAGTTTCTATTCCAGTTTCTCTGTTTTTAACTAAAATAGAAGAAACAACTTGTTCGTCTCCTTTTACTTCAAGTGTTTCAGTATTAAATAAAATATTTATATTCTCTGTTCTTTTAACTCTTTCTTCCATTATTTTAGAAGCTCTAAAATTTTCACTTCTAACTAACATAGTAACTTTTTTACAAAGTTTAGATAAGTAATGAGCTTCTTCACAAGCAGAATCTCCAGCTCCAACTATAACAACTTCTTGGTTTCTATAGAAAAACCCATCGCAAATAGCACATGCCGAAACTCCTCCGCCAGTTTTTAAATAATGTTGCTCAGACGGAAGTCCTAAATATTTGGCAGAAGCACCAGTAGAAATAATAACCGTTTCGCAATGAATTTCTTTAGTATCGTTAATCCATACTTTAAGAATTGGTCCACTAAAATCAACTTTTGTCGCCCATCCATCTCTAACATCTGTACCAAATCTTTCAGATTGTTTTTGCAATTCAATCATCATTTCTGGTCCAGTTACTCCATCTGGGTAACCAGGAAAATTTTCTACCTCGTTAGTTGTAGTTAGTTGACCACCTGGTTGAGTACCTTGATATAAAACAGGACTCATGTTTGCTCTAGCAGCATAAATTGCCGCAGTATAACCAGCAGGACCCGAACCTATTATTAAACATTTTACTTTTTCTATAATTTCTGACATAATATTTTAATTCTAATATTTATGCAAATGTAACTTTTATATGAAAACATTTAAATAATAAACAATTAGATTTTTTAATCATTATATAACTTAAACTTATAAATGCTTTTGTCAAAAATTATTTTACTCTATAAGATTAAATTTGTATATATTTGCACTCTCAATTCGGGGTGTAGCGTAGCCCGGTTATCGCGCCTGCTTTGGGAGCAGGAGGCCGCAGGTTCGAATCCTGCCACCCCGACTACCAATTGATAAAAAAGTTTGTAAATATTTTTTACAAACTTTTTTAGTTTATATCTACTTTACAAAAACTAGATTTCTTTAAAAAAACAAAATTAACTTCTTATTAATTACTATTTTTGCTTTATATTATAAAATCGAAAAATATGTTAATTATTGGTATTGCTGGAGGAACGGGAAGTGGAAAAACAACTGTAGTTCATCAAATAATGAATGAATTACCCGAAACAGAAGTTGGTATTATTTCTCAAGATTCTTATTATAAAGCAACAAGCAATTTATCTTACGACGAAAGAACAAAAATAAATTTTGATCATCCAAGAGCAATAGATTTTGAATTACTTGTAAGTCATTTATTAGAATTAAAAAAAGGAAATACAATAGAACAACCTGTATATTCTTTTGTTACTCATAATAGAACAGATGATACAATAATTACACATCCTAGAAAGGTAATGATTGTAGAAGGCATTCTTATACTTACAAATCCAGAATTAAGAGATCTTTTTGATATTAAAATATTTGTTCATGCAGATTCTGACGAACGCTTGATTAGAAGATTAAAACGTGATATTGCAGAAAGAGGAAGAGATATGGAAGAAGTTTTAGACAGATATCAAAATACTCTAAAACCAATGCATCAGCAATTTATAGAGCCTACAAAAGCATTTGCAGACATTATTATTCCTAATGATAAATACAACACAGTAGCTATAGATGTTGTTAGAGCAGTTATAAATCAAAGAATACTTTAAATCTTATGAAACAATTCTTTAAAAATTTAAAAGAGAAATATCCAATTCTAAAAATAATTGGAAATAGATATGTTCTAGGTATTCTTTTCTTTTTAATTTGGATGGTTTTTTTAGACAATTATTCTTATTTTGAACACCGGGCCATTAACAAAGAAATTGATGAATTAGAAATAAATAAAAAATTTTATCAAGAAGAAATAAAAAAAGATTGTCTCAATATTAAAAAAATGAGAAACCCCGATTTTATTGAAAAATATGCTCGAGAGAAGTACTATATGAAAAAAGACAGCGAAGATATTTTTATTATAGAATATGAAGGTGAAAAAAAAGAGAACGACAGTCAAAAATTTTTTATAAAATGAAAAATAAATTATTTAGTGATTTTAACCCTGTTTTATCAAAAAAATGGAAACAACAAATTCAATTTGATTTAAAAGGTGCAGATTATAATGATGCTTTAATATGGGAAAGCCCAGAAGGCATTAAAACAAAACCCTTTTACAATTCTGAAGAAGAATTAAACAACTTTAATTACAACACTTCGGCATCTCAATTTATAATTCTACAAAACATCTTTGTTTATGATGTGACTAAATCTAATTTAAGAGCTTTAGAAACATTAAATCGTGGAGCAGAAAGTATTAGATTTACTATAGAAAACAAAGATATTTCTATAGAAGATTTAATGAAAAATCTCCCGAAAGAAAATATTGAATATTATTTTAACCTGACTTTTTTATCTGTAGATTATATAACTAATTTAAATAAATATTCAGAAAACAATAATTATCAATTTAATATTTTAATTGATCCAATCGGGAAATTAGTTTTAGAAGGTAATTGGTTTTTAAATCTAGAATCTGACATAGAAAACTTAAATCAGATAAACATATTTTGCTGTAAATCTAGTATTTATCAAAATGCAGGAGCTAACATTGTACAACAACTTGCCTACATATTATCTCATTTAAACGAATACTTTAATAGAGTAAAAACCTTAAAAAATCCGGTTGTAATAGAAGTCTCTATAGGTTCTAATTACTTTTTTGAAATTGCAAAGTTAAGAGCTTTACGAATTTTATTTTCTGCTTTAGCTAAAGAATATAATTTACCTACAGAATGTAAAATTATAGCAACACCAACTAAAAGAAACAAAACTTTATACGATTATAATGTAAATATGTTAAGAACCACTACAGAATGCATGAGTGCAATTATTGGTGGAGCAAATGCAATTTCTAACATATCATACGATTCAATTTATCATAAAGACAACGAATTTGGAGACAGAATTTCAAGAAATCAGCTTCTAGTTCTTAAAAAGGAAAGCTATTTTGATGTAGTAAATAATCCTGCAGACGGAACTTATTACATAGAATCTTTAACAGATCAACTTGCAGAAAAATCTTTAATTTTATTTAAAGACATTGAAGCAAATGGTGGTTTTTTAAAACAACTTTATGAAGGTACTATTCAAAGAAAAATAAACGAAAGTGCTAAAAAAGAACAAGATTTATTTGACTCTGGAAAAGAAGTTTTATTAGGGACTAACAAATACCCAAACAAAAATGACAACATGAAAAATGATTTAGAATTGTTTCCGTTTGTTAAAACTAATCCTAGAAAAACATTAATCATTCCTATTATCGAAAAGCGTTTAGCAGAAAAAATAGAACAAGATAGATTGTCTCAAGAATAAGAGTAAAATTATGAGAAAAGACATTCAAAATATAAAATTAGAAAGTTTAGTTAAAAAAAAATCAAATGATAAATCAAATGATTTTTTAACAGCAGAAGGTATTTATTTAAAAAAAGATTATTCTAAACAAGATATAAAAGATTTAGAGCATCTAAATTTTGCAGCAGGATTTGCTCCTAATTTAAGAGGTCCATATAGTACAATGTATGTTAGAAGACCATGGACAATTAGACAATATGCTGGGTTTTCTACTGCAGAAGAAAGCAATGCTTTTTACAGACGAAATTTAGCCGCTGGACAAAAAGGTCTTTCTGTTGCGTTTGATTTAGCTACTCATAGAGGATATGATAGTGATCATGAACGTGTTGCAGGAGATGTTGGTAAAGCAGGTGTTGCAATAGACTCTGTAGAAGATATGAAAATCTTATTTGATCAAATTCCTTTAGGAGAAATGTCGGTTTCTATGACAATGAATGGAGCCGTTTTGCCTATTCTTGCGTTTTATATAGTTGCCGCAGAAGAACAAGGCGTTAGTCTAGATAAACTCACAGGTACAATTCAAAACGATATTTTAAAAGAGTTTATGGTGAGAAATACATACATCTATCCTCCTACTCCTTCTATGAAAATTATTGCTGATATTTTTGAATACACTAGCCAAAACATGCCTAAATTTAATTCTATTTCTATTTCTGGCTACCATATGCAAGAAGCTGGAGCAACAGCAGACATTGAATTAGCATATACTTTGGCCGATGGATTAGAATATATTAGAACAGGTTTAGCAACTGGTATGAGTATAGACGATTTTGCTCCTCGTTTATCGTTTTTTTGGGCAATCGGAATGAATCATTTTATGGAAATTGCAAAAATGCGTGCTGGAAGAATGATTTGGGCAAAAATTATAAAACAATTTAACCCTAAAGACGAAAAATCTTTAGCTTTAAGAACACATTGTCAGACTTCTGGATGGAGTTTAACAGAACAAGACCCTTTTAATAATGTAGCAAGAACTTGTATAGAAGCTACAGCAGCAGTATTTGGAGGAACTCAATCATTACATACAAATGCATTAGACGAAGCAATAGCCTTGCCTACAGATTTCTCTGCAAGAATTGCAAGAAATACCCAAATTTATTTGCAAGAAGAAACTAAAATTACAAAAACTGTAGATCCTTGGGCCGGAAGTTATTATGTAGAGAGTCTAACTAACGATATTGCAAAAAAAGCTTGGGCTTTAATTGAAGAAGTTGAAGAACTTGGCGGAATGACAAAAGCTATAGAAGCTGGTATTCCTAAATTAAGAATAGAAGAAGCAGCTGCAAAAAAGCAAGCGAGAATAGATAGCGGACAAGACATTATTGTTGGCGTAAACAAATATAGATTAGATAAAGAAGACCCTTTGCAGATACTTGATGTAGACGACCAAATGGTTAGAAAACAACAACTAGAAAGACTTGCCAATTTAAAGTCTAATAGAGATAATAATAAAGTTGAAAAATCGTTGTCTAATTTAACAGAAGCTGCTAGAAATAAAAACAATAATTTATTATCTTTAGCTGTAGAAGCTGCTAGAAATAGAGCTACTTTAGGAGAAATAAGCGATGCTCTTGAAATAGTTTATGGCAGATATAAAGCACAAATAAAATCTTTTAGTGGCGTGTATAGTAAAGAAATAAAAAATGACGAAAAATTTGAAAAAGCTAAAGAATTAGCCAACATTTTTGCAAAACAAGAAGGTAGAAGACCTAGAATAATGATTGCAAAAATGGGTCAAGATGGTCACGACCGAGGAGCAAAAGTGGTTGCTACTGGATATGCCGATGTTGGTTTTGATGTAGACATTGGACCTCTTTTTCAAACACCTGCAGAAGCTGCAAAGCAAGCAGTAGAAAACGATGTGCATATTTTAGGCGTTTCATCTCTAGCGGCTGGACATAAAACATTAGTTCCTCAAGTTATAGAAGAGTTAAAAAAATACGGTAGAGAAGATATTATGGTAATAGTTGGCGGTGTCATTCCGGTTCAAGATTATCAATTTTTATTCGATTCTGGTGCAGTAGCAGTTTTTGGACCTGGAACAAAAATTAGCGAAGCAGCAATTTCTATATTAGAAATATTAATAGAAGATTAGATTTTTCTAAATTAATAAAAAAACATCAAATATTTGATGTTTTTTTTATTATGCATGCATAATATTATTTATCTTTACGAAAACAATAAATTAAAAGATATGGATTTTAAGGCAAAAATGCTTCGAGATAATGCATTAGCAGATAAAGTAATAGTTATTACTGGTGGAGGTAGTGGATTAGGAAAAGCAATGACAAAATATTTTATGGAACTTGGTGCAAGAGTTGCAATTTCTTCTAGAAATCTAGATAAATTAAACACTACTGCTGCAGAACTTGAAACAGAAACTGGCGGAAAATGTTTAGCTATTCAATGCGATGTTCGTTATTACGACCAAGTAGAAGCTATGCTTCAAGAAGTTCTTAAAACTTATGGAAAAGTAGATGTTTTACTAAATAATGCCGCTGGAAATTTTATATCTCCAACAGAAAGATTATCTGCAAATGCATTTGATACTATTATAGATATTGTTTTAAAAGGGTCTAAAAATTGTACTTTAGCTTTTGGTAAACATTGGATAAATGTTAAACAAGAAAATACATCAATTTTAAATATAGTTACAACGTATGCTTGGACTGGTTCTGCTTATGTTGTTCCAAGTGCTACTGCTAAGGCAGGTGTTCTTGCAATGACTAGAAGTTTAGCAGTAGAATGGGCAAAATATGGTATAAGAACTAACGCAATAGCTCCAGGTCCATTTCCAACAAAAGGTGCTTGGGATAGATTAATGCCAGGAAATTTAGCCGAAAAATTTGATATGGCTAAAAAAGTACCCTTAAAAAGAGTTGGAGACCATCAAGAACTAGCAAATTTAGCCGCTTATTTAGTCTCTGATTTTTCTGCTTACATAAATGGAGAAGTTATTACAATAGATGGTGGCGAATGGTTAAAAGGTGCAGGTCAATTTAATTTATTAGAAGATATTCCAGAAGAAATGTGGGATATGCTAGAAGCCATGATAAAAGCTAAAAAGAGCAATTAATACTAGAATTTAAAGTATTATATAAATTATTAAAAGAGAATAGTATAGCAAAAATATATTATTCTCTTTTTTATATTTAATATTTACCTACCTAACTAACTGTAAATAAATAATTAACCTTAATTAAGTGTTTTAAAATTGTTAACAAAATATATTTTCTAAACCCATAAATAATTGTAATTTTACCATTCAAAAATTGTACAAAACAAATGGGTAAAATCATTGCGATTGCAAATCAAAAAGGTGGCGTAGGTAAAACTACAACAGCTATAAACCTAGCAGCTTCTTTAGGCGTTTTAGAAAAAAAAGTTCTCTTAATTGATGCAGATCCACAGGCCAATGCAAGTTCTGGATTAGGAATAGATGTTGATAGCGTAGTTATTGGCTCTTACCAAGTCATAGAACATAGCAATACTGTAGAAGAAGCAATTGTTTCTTGTTCTGCTCCAAATGTTGATATTATACCTGCACATATTGATCTTGTTGCTATTGAAATAGAATTAGTAGATAAAGAAGATAGAGAATATATGCTAAAAAAAGCATTAGAAACTGTTAAAGACAAATATGATTATATTATAATAGATTGTGCTCCATCTTTAGGTTTATTAACTTTAAATGCCTTAACAGCTGCAGATAGTGTTATTATACCTATTCAATGCGAATATTTTGCATTAGAAGGATTAGGTAAACTTTTAAACACAATAAAAAGTGTACAAAAAATACACAATCCAGATTTAGATATAGAAGGTTTATTACTTACTATGTACGATTCTAGATTAAGACTTTCTAATCAAGTTGTAGAAGAAGTGCAAAAACACTTTAACGAGATGGTTTTTTCTACAATTATTCAAAGAAATGTTAAATTAAGTGAAGCTCCTAGTTTTGGAGAAAGTATTATATCTTTTGATGCAACTAGTAAAGGTGCAAATAATTACTTAAGTTTAGCAGAAGAAATTATCAAAAAAAATAGTTAAAATAGATGGCACAAGTAAATAAAAAACAAGCATTAGGTAGAGGTTTATCAGCATTATTAAAAGATCCAGAAAACGATATTAAGTCGGCTACTGATAAAAATGCAGATAAAGTTGTAGGTAATATTATTGAGCTTGAAATTGATGCTATTGCTATTAATCCGTTTCAACCTAGATCTAACTTTAACGAAGAAACGCTTAGAGAATTAGCCTCTTCTATTAGAGAATTAGGTGTAATTCAGCCTATTACAGTTAGAAAATTAGAGTTTAATAAGTTTCAATTAATCTCTGGAGAAAGAAGACTTCGTGCTTCTAAAATGGCTGGAATAAATGTTATTCCTGCTTATGTTAGAATTGCAGACGATAACGATTCTTTAATGATGGCACTGGTTGAGAACATTCAACGTCATGATTTAGACCCTATAGAAATTGCTCTTTCTTACCAACGATTGATAGAAGAAATTCAATTAACTCAAGAACAAATGAGTGATAAGGTAGGAAAAAACCGTTCTACAATTGCTAATTATTTAAGGCTTTTAAAATTAGACCCAATTATTCAAACTGGTATAAGAGATGGTTTTATTTCTATGGGTCATGGTAGAACTTTAATTTCTGTTGAAGACGAAGATGCACAATCAGACATTTATCATAAAATTATAAGCGAAAATTTATCTGTAAGAGAAACAGAAGCTATTGTAAAAAAATATCAAAAAAGTTTAAACCCAAAACAAGCAAAGCAAGTTGCTAATTCTGCTTTTAATATTTCTGAATCTGAAAAAAGCGATGTTTCATCTAAATTAGGTTCTAAAATAGATGTAAGTGTTGCAGCAAACGGAAAAGGAAAAATTACAATTCCGTTTAAGTCTGAAGCAGATTATTTAAGAATAATTCAATTAATAAAAGGATAGTGAATAGGTTAGTTTTTATACTTACCCTAATCTTTATAATTTGTAATAAGAATCTTGTTGCACAAGAAAGTACTTTGCAAATTAAAACCAAAAAAGACTCTTTAAAAACACACGTTATAGATCCTTTATCCCCTTCTAAAGCAGCATTTTACTCGGCTGTTTTACCTGGATTAGGACAAGCATACAATAAAAAGTATTGGAAAATTCCGTTAGCTTATGCAGGAATAGGAGCTGGTATCTATTTTTATAATGATAATAATAAAAATTATAAAAAATTTAGAGCTATATTCAAAAGAAGACTCGAAGGTTTTACAGACGATGAGTTTGCAAATATATACAGCAACGATGTATTAATAAATGCACAAAGAATGTATCAAAGAAACAGAGATATTTCTCTACTTGTTACAATTGGTGTTTATATTTTAAACATAATAGATGCTAATGTAGATGCACATTTAATACAGTTTAACGTTAATAAAAACCTTTCTCTAAAACCAGATTTATATCAAAACGAAATAGATTATAAATACAATCTAGGTCTAACTCTTAACTATAAATTTTAATGAAAATTGCATTATTAGGTTATGGCAAAATGGGTAAAGTTATAGAAAAAATAGCTTTAGAAAGAGGTCATGAAATTGTATTAAAAAAATCAAGTTCAACATCTTTTAACGGACTTGAAAATGCAGATGTAGCTGTAGATTTTAGTTTGCCTGATATAGCTGTAGAAAACATAACAGCTTGTTTAACCAAAAACATTCCGGTAATTTCTGGAACAACTGGTTGGCTGCAAGATTATAACAACATGGTAGATTTATGCAACCAAAAAAACGGTGCGTTTATTTACGGCTCAAATTTTAGTTTAGGTGTTAATTTATTTTTTGAATTAAATAGTAAACTAGCAAAAATGATGCAAAAATTTAATCAATACAATGTTAGTATAGAAGAAATTCATCATACTCAAAAATTAGATGCTCCAAGCGGAACTGCTATTACATTAGCAAACGATGTTTTAAAATATACTAATTTAAACAATTGGAGTTTAAAAAAAACAGTAGATGCTCTACATATAGATGCCAAAAGAATTGATAATATTCCAGGAACTCATACTGTTTTTTATAATTCTGATGTAGATACTATAGAAATAAAACATACAGCACATACCCGAGAAGGTTTTGCATTTGGAGCAGTAATTGCTGCAGAATGGATACTTAACAAAAAAGGTGTCTTTACAATGAAAGATGTTTTAGATTTAAAAGACTAAATTGTAACAAATCTAATTTTAAAGATACCTATTATATACATTTAAATAAAAAGCATAAATATGACACTATATCAATGGTTTGTAGTTTTTTTAATTATTCAAGTTATTCATTTTTTAGGAACTTGGAAATTATATCAAAAAGCAGGTAGAAAATCTTGGGAAGCTGCTATTCCTTTTTACAATGCTATTATTTTAATGAAGATAATTAATCGTCCGTTTTGGTGGATGTTCTTACTTTTTATACCAATAATTAACTTAATAATGTTTCCTGTAATTTGGGTAGAAACTTTAAGAAGTTTTGGTAAAAACTCAAATTTAGATACCGCATTAGGTGTTTTAACATTAGGTTTTTATACTTATTATATAAATTACACACAAGATGTAACTTATATAAAAGATAGAGATATTAATCCGAAAAATTCAACTGCCGAATTTATAAGTTCTATTTTATTTGCAATTATAGTAGCAACTACGGTTCATACTTACATTATGCAACCTTATACAATACCAACATCGTCTCTAGAAAAGTCGTTATTAGTTGGAGATTTTTTATTTGTAAGTAAGTTTCATTATGGTGCAAGAACGCCTTCTACAGCAGTTGCTTTTCCTATGGTTCATGATACAATACCTTTTATAAATAAAAAATCATATTTATCATTTCCACAAATACCATCGTTTAGATTTCCTGCTATAGAAAAAATAGAAAAAAACGATATTGTTGTATTTAATTGGCCTGTAGACACAGTTTACTTCTTTAGAGACCCATCTGCAAGAAAAGCAATAAAACCAATAGATAAAAAATCTAACTATGTAAAAAGATGTGTTGCAACTGCTGGAGATAGTTTACAAATAAAAAATGGAGATGTTTATGTAAACGGAAAAATGCTACCGTTTCATGATAGACAAAAAGTGCAATATTCTTATAAAATAACAACAGATGGTTCGCAATTTGACGAAAATTTTATTTTTAACGAGTTGCAAGTTACAGATGGGATAAGAGTAAATTCTAATACAGAATACGAGTTTCAAGCTTTAACAGACGAATCTGTTGCTAGATTAAAAAACAACCCGATAGTTAAAAGTGTAGAAAAAATAATAGACACTATTGGTAGTAAATCAATTTTTCCTCATACTAAAAACTGGACAGTAGATAATCTTGGGCCTATATACATTCCGCAGCAAGGCAAAACAGTAAAGTTAAATATAGAAACGTTGCCTTTTTATAAAATGATTATAGAAGAATACGAAAAAAACGAATTATTAGTTAACGAAAACGAGATTAGAATTAACGGTAAAGTTGCTACTACTTATACATTTAAGCAAGATTATTTCTGGATGATGGGCGATAATAGACATAACTCTGAAGACAGTAGATATTGGGGTTACGTTCCAGCAGATCATGTAGTTGGCAAACCTGTGTTTATTTGGATGAGTTTAGATCAAAACGTTCCTTGGAGCAAAGTTATAGACAAGATTAGATGGAACAGATTGTTTACTACTGTTGGTGCTTCTGGCGAACCTGTGTCTTATTTTATTTATTTTATAATTGCATTAATAAGTTATAACGGATACTCCTTTTTTAAAAAAAGAAAAGCTAAAAAAGCATAAGTAATACTAAATGAAAGCCTTACTATATCCTACATATTTTCCGTCTGTAAGTCATTATGTTGCAATGGCAAAAGCCGAGTTTGTTTCTTTTGAAGTTGGCGATAATTTTCAGAAGCAAACAAACAGAAACAGAATGTATATTTATAGCCCCAACGGCATACAGTTACTTAATGTTCCATTAAAAAATTCTAACAAAAAGCAACCAACAAAAGATGTAAAAATAGATTGGTCTGTAAATTGGCAAAAACAACATTTACGTTCATTAGAATCTGCTTATAGATCTTCGCCTTTTTTTGAGTATTTTGAAGATGATTTTATAACTTTCTTTACTAAAAAGTTTGAGTATTTATACGACTTAAATTTCGAAACATTCAATCTTGTTAATACTTGTTTAGGAGTAGAATTTAGTTTTGATAAAACTACAGAGTATTTTAACGAAGTAAAAGGTTATAAAGATTTTAGATACTTAGCAAATGGTAAAAAAGACAAAGCTGTTTTTGAACCCTATACACAAGTTTTCGAAAGTAAAAAAGGGTATATAAACAACCTTTCTGTATTAGATTTACTTTTTAACGAAGGTAGACATGCTGCAAATTATATTGAAAAACAAACAATTTAATTTGTTTGTAAAGATAACCTAGTTAAAACCGGAAAGTGATCTGAGTTTTTAAAATCTGGATAATTACTAAAACTCTTTACATTAAATTTTTTATCTGTAAAAATGTAATCTATCCTAGCTGGATAATATTTAAAATTAAAAGATTTACCAAAACCAGAACCAGCTTCTTCAAAAGTGTCTTTTAAATCACCTTTTACACTTCTATAAACATAAGAAAAAGCACTGTTGTTCATGTCTCCACAAATAATAATTGGGTATTTACAATCTGATTTGTGCTTTCTAATTATACTTGCTTGTTGTTGTTGCTTACTAAATGCATGACTAAATCTTTTTAGCATTCTTAGAGACTTTTCTTGAGTAACACCATTTTGTATATCTTCGTCTATTTCGTGTACATCTGGCGTAATTTTTACAGATTGTAAATGTATACTATAAATTCTTAAAGTGTCTTTTCCACGCTTTACATCAGCATAAATAGCATTATTTGTAGAATTAGGAAACGCTATTACTCCTTTATTTATAATAGGATATTTAGAAAAAATAGCTTGCCCAAGTTTAGTATTTTTACCTTCTATAAAAACATACTTATGATTAAAAATTCTAAAATCGACTTTGTTTTTATTAGAATATTCTTGAAGACATAAGATGTCTGGGTTCTTTTCTTTTATAAATAACGATATCTCTTTACTTACATTTTTATCTGCAATCCAGTTATATAAATTAAATAATCTAACGTTATAAGACATTACAACAAAATCTTT
>Ga0209702_10001266_pt1 | contig 49012 bp, 44 predicted proteins | sample FRY01_FD_187210 | JGI IMG/M metagenome (GOLD analysis project Ga0209702, IMG submission 187210) | Freshwater microbial communities from Lake Fryxell liftoff mats and glacier meltwater in Antarctica - FRY-01 (SPAdes) (version 2) | ecosystem: Environmental > Aquatic > Freshwater > Ice > Glacier... | reverse complement strand
TGATACCTTGTTCACCAGTAGGACCGGCGGGACCGGTGATACCTTGCTCACCATCAGAACCGGCAGGACCGGTAGGACCGGTGATACCTTGTTCACCAGTAGGACCGGCGGGACCGGCGGGACCGGCAGAACCATCAGAACCGGCGGGACCGGCAGAACCATCAGAACCGGCGGGACCTGTAGCTCCATCGTCGCCTTTAGGGCCCCGACTGCTTGGATGAACTGGCGGACTGTAAGGAGTCCCAGTGCCACCATCAGGAGCATACTGACTAGCCGACATCTCGATCGTGAAGGTCCCCGCTCCGATAAATTCCATCTTCCGGCTTACCTCTGGCTCCAGAAAGCTAACCAAATCCCAGACGTAGGCTCCGGGGGATGAAAATGCTGGCCCGGCCAAAATAACTTCGATTTCCCTGTCACTGTCTCCGTCTCTGATCTCCCTTCGAAACGAAATTGGCTCAGACAGGTGGGGCCTTGAAATCGTCAAGGTGATCTCGCCACCGGGATTCGGGTCGGGGATCTCAGAAAAAACAATAGTCTCCCCGTAGCAATAAGATCGAGGTTGCTTTTTTCGACTCGAGGAGTCCGAAAGGTGACCGCCGGCAACTCCAGGAATGACCATCCGACTGGGAGACGCCAAAGTGCCGGACGTGACAACTTTGATTTTTCTTGGTGGTTGAGGTTCCATCCTCCAAATTACCGTTCGTGCCTAACCCCGTCTACGGAAAAACTGATCTTGTCTGCCCCGAGCCTGGTCTTAATTGCAGCAACTTGGTCTTCAGGTGCTGTCGCGAGATACCTCAAAACAATCTCTCCGACTGAATCTAAAGCCCCCTTGTCCCTCATGCATCCGGACCTGCATCCTCCCATTTGCCGGCTTCTTTTGAAAGCGTCTCTTTTTATCTGGGCACACCTCTCAAAATTCTGGGCCATGAAAGGTATCTCTGAGGCTACCTCTTCGCTGCAGGCAAGCCGGGTGGCTCTCTCCACTGTCAGGTTCATGCTTCCTCCATCATGGATGCCACTCCTCCAGAGATTACGTAAACCTCCTCGGACGCTCCGGAATTCAAGAATTCAGCCGCCATCTCCAGATTTGAGATCTCGCTGATCAGCACCTCCAAGAATCGCTCCAATTCCCCAGAGCTCGAAAACGAGAGAAAGCCAGTAGATGAGCTCCTCCAGTAAGGATTTTCCTGTGCCTCAAGGTTGTCAGGTTCGTGGCTTCGGAACGTAGACACCTGGTGCATAGACGCCACTCCGACGAAGAATGACATGGCGTCGCCCTGGGTGGTGGGCACGCCCTTCTGAAATACAAACACGTTGATGTCGAGAGAGTCCAGGTTTAAAACCTCAGTCACCTCCGCGTTTACCTCAAACGCTTTGCTGGCTTGTGAGTTCCCGGAGTTTCTCCTGGTAACGGTCAGCCTGAGTAAGTTTTCTGGATCTGGCATTTTAGGTGGGATTCTGAGCTTCAGGGTCGGTCAACGTATCAGGCCGATTCCAGGCAGACGGCAGAGACCACAAACGCCACCGGTGCCGAAATCAAAGTCCACGGATCCTGCGTGATGGCGAAAAAGAACACGACCGACGTGATCCAGGTTGTGTGGAAGTTGAAGCAGAATCCACAATTTAGGAGGTGAAAGATCGCCACCTCAGCCCAGTTACCTCCGGCAGTAGATGACCAGTCTGTCCAATCATCCCGGGTCATACGGGAAAACGTCTTTGTTGGCCAGAATCCAAATTCCTTGGATCTGACCCCCAAGGACTGGAGACAGGAGCAAATCAGACACGGTAGCGTGGACTTTATCTGCAAGATCAGAATCGACGCAATCACCCCAGTTTGGATTGCGAACCAGTAAAGCACGTCAGGTGATGGAATCTTCGTCATTTTTTTGACCTTTTGAGTTTTCTTTAGTGTCCGGCCTCCTCGTCCCGGTCAATATGGCGGTAACGGCTTTAGATGCAAACTCGTTATTGATCGTGGTCCTGTCGCATCTCCGGCAGCTCTGGCCCCCTGCGTTCTCGAGCTTAAGAAGCCTTTGTGCCCTAAGCTCTTCGCACTCCGGAAAAAAACATGGGCTGTCGTAGTCCAAAAAATCCCTCTGTATCCTTCTGACCTCGTCCTTTGGCATTGACTCGATCTGAGCGCTTGTCTCCCCCCTCTCAAGGTTTCTCCTTTGGACACCCAGGACCACCTTGACGGCCTCAATGTAACCAGAAACGCAGACTTTGTAGACCGCCGACACCTGCGCCAGACTCATCTGCATTCCCGCGCCCACTGCCACCCTGCCGACCAGGTCATTCCTTAGCGAATCGAGGTCTTGATTCCCCACGCCGTCCGCGTCCAGGATAGAAATTGCCACCGCCGTTGCGCTCTGGCCGATTTTGACCGGGCCCGAAGAGCCCGTCTTTCGCAGGATCGGCGAGAGGATCTGGCCGGCCTGCTTGAGCCTCACTCCATCTTCGTTCGATCGATACTCGTCGATCACCTTCCCTGTGTCGTCGATCTCCATCGTCCGCCAAGAGCCTGGGTCCAGCTGCTCTGAACGATTGAAAGTTACCGTTTTCATAAATATTACTATGGATAAAAGCACCTGGGGCATCCGACTCCTTTAGTCTCAGATCCGATGTTCACGAAGTCAAAGCTCCACCAAGCCGAATTATAGTAATCGTAGTCCATTCCTCCCTCCAGATCAGAAGGAAATGCAACAAATTCGGACACGAAAGCTTCTTCTGATGCGCTCCACGAGACGCTCTCTGACAGTCCAGTCTCTCTTGATCTCTCTTCGGCGTCAAACATCTTGACCATCTCGTATTCGATAACAAAACTTGGCGCCCCGGAACAGTCAACGCTCACCGAAGCCGGCGGCTCAACCCTCAGTCTGTAATACCCGCCGGTTGCATATCCGCAGGACAGTAAACTCAAATTTCCTTCCGTTACTGCTGACTGGGCGGTGCTCGATCTGGTATTGCAATTCTCGGTTTCGATACATCCACTGGAGGACAAGCCGACAATCCAGGTCGCGTCGACGCCCTCCGGGATCGAGTCGCAATCGCCTCCACTGGGCGTCTGACACATGCTGTCGCTGTCCTGGGTTCTAAGCAGGATACTGGCTTCCCCGGGGTTACCCACCACTGTGCAGTCGGTTGTGCAGTATCCACTTTGCGTGCCTATGATTATACCGTCCTCGATGATATTTTTTGACCACCCATACTCAGTGACCACTTCAGCACAAATCTGGTTCGCCCCCCCTGGGCACCCGCAATTTTCTACTGAGGCCCACTGAGTTTCATACTCTATGTTAACGCTACAGCAGCAGCCGGTCTGTCCGGAGTCATAGTCTTCGAGGCCGTCTTCCATGGCAACTAGAATGTTGTCAAGTTGCTTCAGGGTTTCGCAGTAGAACTGGCGTTTCCCGCTTCCGCATTCTTCGCCTCCGCACGTCACATCAGTCCAGGGCAAAGTCCCTGGAGCCTCCCTCATGCATCCGGGATTCGAATCCAGGGGCGCGGGGGCGTCATGATCTTTCATTGAGTTGATCAACTCTTCGATCGTCGGGGAACATCCTCCGGGTAAATATTCCGAGCTTGAGGTCTTCCAGAAATCAGGCTTCGCTCCTCCGTTATTTTTGCAGTCCAGGATCTCCGTGATTTTATCCCAGATCTGGGTCATATCATCTTCCTTGGCTTCCCAGGAAAAAAATCCCGTCAGTTTCCTGGTGATGCAGACCAGGCGGCCATCAGGTGCCGTAGAGCTGAATCGGTAATAATTCAGGTAAGAATTCAGAGGCTCTCCGTCATCTTCACATGCCAGAGTCTCTCCGTCAGCTTCACATGCCAGAGGCTCTCCGTCAGCTTCACATGCCCGCTCGCCCAACAGGGTGAGAGATCCGGATGGGTTCTGGCCAAGCATTGCAGAGACCACCGCCACATCGTAAAACAGACATTCAGCCCCGGGGACCGTATCTCCGGACGCCGGCACCCACCCAGACGGGCAGCATACGGCGCTTGTGACCTCCTCCAGGGTAAATCCTGCGCTCGAGCCATAAATCACCCGAAAGATGGAAGAACAAAGACACGAGTCCGGAATTGTGACAAAAAATAGCCTACTTGAGTTTGTATCCCCAGACATCAAATGCAAGTTGGGATGGGGCAACTCAAAAACGGAGAGTCCGTCCGGCCCGGAAGATAACATGGAAGATAGGACAGATCCGCTGCCGTCGGCCGAGAGATTGAAGGCTATATGGGGGGATGCGACATGTTTGTTTCGGAATTGGAATGGCTTGTCGGTTATGTCCTGCAACCTCTCATAATCCGGGACCCCGTACCCGAGATCATCAATTTTTTCCACCAGCTCTCTGACTGGGGGCCACGTCATTTTGTCTCCCGCTGAGCAGATCATCTTGGTTAGGAAAATACGGCGTGACACTCATCCGGACAACTCCCGGGGTTCCCAGCGGGGCCTGCCGGGCCTTCCTCTCCTTCCTCTCCAGGAGCTCCAGCCCCGCCAGATGCCCCTGAAGCCCCCGGCATCCCGGGCAGCCCCCTGCTCCCCCTCGACCCGGGTCTGCCTCTCAGCCCCCTTTCTCCGCGGGCCGGGACCGGTGGTGGTATGTCCGCGGCAGGAACTGATTTCGGAGTGGGGCATGGGGTCAGCGGATTGATGCTGACCTCCGCAATCGTCTGCAGTTGCGGCGCCAAAAAGCTATCACAATCCGACTCTTGAAGGCAGGAAAGGGGATCTACAGTTATCAAGACCACGGAGCTCAGCCACTCAATGTCCATCTCACTGGCTTCGACGTCAAAGGCCTCAGTCGGCTTCACCCCGTGAACTTCCGTCCACTCCCCAACAAGCAAGACGATTGGACCCCCAAGATCCCTGGTCGCGACAATGGCAACTGTCCACTCGTCGACAGTAACGCCCTCGGACATTCTGACAACGGGGAAGACTCTCCACTTTCCTGACGTCAGGTGCGGCCCGCTACAATCGGGCCCCGCCCCCCAGGATCGAACTTCGATCAGGGATCCGTAACACCCGGACCCTCCCCACTGAATGTCTGCCGCTGGCAGCCCCGGGACCAAATCGACCCCAGATGCCGGGTCCAGGCAAAATGTCGACTCGGCCCAGGCAGAAGTTTCAAACCCTACAATCTCGAGTTCCAGCACAGAACATCCAGGAGCCGGTAGCCCGAGGAGTGGGCAAAAAGACTCCATTTCGATCCCGGACATGCTTATGCCAAAAGATGTCCGACCCGACAGTTGGGTAGCGAGTTCCTTGCTGCAGCTTACATTTGGCATTCTAAAACCCCAGGGGGAAGTGTGACAGTCAAAGCGATTAGGCAGAGACCTGGATCACATTATCAGATTCCGAATGCCAATGCAAACGCCACGTTAAAGCTGCCCAGATGAATGCGTAAATTCACCGGCTTTTTGCGTTACGTTTTGATCAGGTAATTTAAGAGGATTGTTGGAGGTAGGTTGTTGTGGCCAAGTCCACTCCCGGCGTTTCCCGACGTCCCCGAACCTTGTCCGGCCGTATTCACTCCACCATTTCCTCGCGTTACGTCGTTTTGCCCGCCGCCAATCGAGTGAGAGTGAGTAGGAATTTCTCCGATAGTCAAAACATGAGTTTCAGATCCTCCTGTCCCGCCTAGTATAGTCCCCGAAGAGCCTATGGAGGTTAGGCGGCTCGCTGCCGTCCCGTTCATATTGTCGCGACCCGCCCCAAACCTCCCTCGGAGATCAGGAAGATTGAAGGTCGTTGATCCATTTCCGCTTCCGTAGGTTGTAGAAATGATTGCAAAAAGATCGGCGTAGGTCGTCCGTGACACTGCCCCACCATCGCAGAATAGCCACCCACCTGCCGGGATGCTTGACCCAGCGTAGCAAATAATTGAAGCGGTCAACCCGACTGCCCCCGCTGGCCCCGTCGGCCCCGCCACGCCAGTTGCCCCTGTCGGGCCGGTAGACCCGGTAGACCCGGCAGGTCCGGTAGACCCGGCAGGTCCGGTAGGTCCAATCAATGAGATTCCAGCAGGCCACGAGCCACCAGACCTTGGGCCGTAGATAAAGTTGGTGGTAGTCCGAATGTAGAAATCCCCATCTGCCCCTTCAGTCGTGGGAGCTGCAGTTCCATACAGGACGGTGCTTCCGTTGGTGCCGTTGGTGCCGTTGGTGCCGTTGGTGCCCGAGCTCCCCGTTGCTCCACTCGGGCCATCGGCGCCGGTAAGACCTGTCGCACCCGAGCTCCCCGTTGCTCCCGCTGGACCAACTAGCGAAACTCCAGTGAACCAGCTGCCGCTCTTCGGTCCGTAGAGGAAATTGGTTGTCGTTCTGATGTAAAAGTCGCCGTTAATACCTTCGGTCGTTGGCTCTGCTGTCCCATAAAGGACAGTGTTTCCATTTAGTCCATTTAGTCCATCTGTTCCGTTTGTTCCGTTTATCCCGTCGTTACCACTTGGACCCGTCAGACCTGCAAAACCTATGGAACCCTCGGGTCCTTGCTCTCCTGGAGCCCCAGGAATGCCTTGAGCGCCCTGAGGTCCTGGACCTCCCTGGTCTCCTTGGATCCCAACCAGCCCCTGTATGCCCTGGGGTCCTTGTTCTCCAGAATCACCTTGTGCGCCCTGAGCTCCCGGGATGCCTTGGGTCCCTTGGATTCCCTGGGCTCCCGCAGTTCCCGGAATACCTTGAGTCCCTTGGGGCCCCGCCGGCCCTATTTCCCCCAGCAGAGATTCTTCGTCATACTCGGTATTCCCGATATAAACGGTTCGGCAGAAGAGTGTGTCCCACGGTCGATCTACCAGACCGAGGCAACTGTCATCTTCCTTTGGGAGGACATGTCTTGGGTCTAAACTCATGAAGACTTAAGGTGAAATTCCTCCCCCGCCCTCTCCCCAGTATGGGTCAAAATCAAAAGTCTCGGCCGGTGTGAGTCGCCCAAACTGATCGAGAACCCATGCCTGTCCTGGGACTAAAACGTCAGGCAGCGCATCGGTCGGAACCAGATTCCCGTCTCCATCCAGGATCCACAGGTATATGTCGCCAAGTTCTGGAAGCTCTGGGCACACCTTGGACTGCATGGCAAAGGCCGTCGTGATCACGATAAGGTTACTCTCAGGGAAGGACATGACAGATAGCCCGCGGCCATCCAGGATCGAGAATTGCCCTCGGCTGTTAGGACCAATCCCGTTGACCTTCTGTATCACTCCGTCGCATGGCTGAGTAATTTCCAGATCACTCAGGTCAATGCCATACAGGCTTGAGAATTGAGACACCGAAAGCTGACCCTCTCCGAGCCCCTTTCCGGCTCTTATCAGCATGGACCCGCCGGTGGCCTCCGGGACGAGGTTCCTGGAGGACACAAAAGCAATCTTGCCGGTTACATCCTCGTCCTCTCCGATTGAAAGTCTATGGATGGAAGTGGATCCGCCAAGGTAGACGAGGCTGGGCTCGACAAAAGAGGTAGTCGGAATTATATCGTCCCCATCGACTAGACCGTGGCCCACCGCCCCTACTGTCACAACAACCGAGGACCAAAGGCCGACTGGGGAATCCCCTATCTCTCCCATCGGAACCTCTGGTCTATTCTCCCCAAACGGAGACGGGTTCCACCCGAAAGCCTGAACGGAGCTTTGGTTTGGCGCCGGTGACGGAATCAGCAACTTGACCAAATCAGTAGATTCTCCTTCCGGGTCTAGACATCCAGTGTCCACCGTTATCTCGAGAGATCCGGAGATCGAGACATCGGCTCCAACCACCCGAGAGATACGACAGTCAAATGACCTCTGGCCTCGGGAAAACACCCTCAAGTCCAGAATCAGCGAGTCCGGCAAGTCACTGCCCTCCTTGAGAGGGTATGATCGCGACTCGTTCTCATTCAGGAACTCGACTGAGGAGAATTCAGGCATTTTGATCTACTAGCTGAACTTTGATCCCATTGGCTGCCGGATGCACTCGGAAAATCTGCCGAGATTGAGCATCAGACCCGGGAACTTCAAATGATGACTCACTTATCAATATTCCTCCCTCGTCTCCGGGCTCCACCAGGTTGATTGATCGAATGGCTACCCCGGCCCCACATGTGCTTTCCTCAACTGCACCATCCGCATGCAGACTGAGGTTCCACCCTCCGTCTACTTCTTCAGCCCCGAGAGACATTCCAGCGCCGACTTCAAGGCTGACGACACCAAAGACTTTGGCTGTGTCAGCGACAGACAAGGCATTTACTCCAGGGGGAGGGGGAGAAACCAGAGACCCAACAACCTCGACTAGCCCTTCAGGGAAGTAATGAGTCCCTACGGGAAGCTTGGAAAATAGATCATTGCCTCCAAGTGTCACAGAGCCCCTGACTCCTCCCAGCGAAGACAGCAATGGGAGATCTCCTCCGTCAAAACCTTCACTTTCGAATCTCAGGGACTCTCCGGATGCTGACTCAAATCTACCGGCCACCCCGATCGAAGAAATCTCTACGACCCTGAGCCACACGGGCCCTGCCGTGACGGCATGAAAATCAAGGAAGTCCCGGTCTATGATTTCTCCTCGCCCGGATGATTTCACCTTCCCGGGCCTGAACGGGAACGCTTCCAGGGCCGACTGGTCCTTCCATTGCTGAGATGCCATGATTGTAAGATTAAGGTCCGGGCACCGGTGGTTCCGGGATTATAGCCGGTGGGTTGTCGCAGTCAGGCCCAGAAAACATCAGTCCGTAATTCCTGGTCGGTGGGCAGTCCGAGTCAAACTGGGGGCCAAGCCTCCCGAATTGGTCAGGGACGATTGGGGACTCTATGCACAAAAACTTTCTCGGGGTGGTCACCAAGATCGACACTGCATTCCTCGCCGGGTGCGCCCAAATAGATCCTGCTGGGGCCCCCGGAGGAGAAATTACGACCAGCCTTAGATTCCCGGTCTCAGGATTACCAGAGACGCCATTGATGAATTTGATTGCACCGGGGCACCCGCAGTTTCCGCCCAATACGGGAGGAACGCAGTCTGGGAGGAAAGAGGCTGGATCCACCAGGCCGATAGACAGAGCAAAGGACTCATAGTCTCCTGTCGAGGCTTCAACCGTCAGCGATCCTGACGGGATGATCGACACATCTCCAGACAGCTCAGTCTGATCCCCGTCCCACGCAGAGACCGAACTGATTGGGGGTGGCCCGCAAAATACCAAACACCTCGATTCCAGGAAAATGCCGGACATCTGGTGAATACCGGCCATCGAAAATAGCGCCCCCGGGTCCGCCGATAGGATCGATCCGAATATCACCCATCCGGACACGAGGTCGCGGCTTGACAGGATGGGTATCTGATCTCCCTCCAGGTCTCGGCCCATTACCGCCTTGGCCACTCCTATTGACATCCCGTTACTCGAGAACTCCACTGTTACCGACTGCGCAACGACCGACACAGAAGATATCTCTACGGCCCCAGGCGCCAAAGCGATGACGAGGGTCGCGTCTGCGATCACATTCGGAGGTAATGGGTCGCCGCTTGACAGCATAGGGGAGCACGACTCTGATATCGGATACTTCCTCCTGGAATTTTTCGATATCCAGTCGTTGCCGGAAACACTTGGGTATCCTCTCTTCATCTGTCAAGATTCTGAAAATAAAGCGATAACCCCGTCCATGCAAAGAATGTCTTCTTCGCTATTTTGGAAAGGATCGGTAACGAATGACGCGGAGAATGCTTTGCAAGCAAAACTCGCTTCCCCGTAAATCGCAGTGGCAATCACCGTCAGCGGGTCGACTAGCTGCCACGAAAGCTTTCCGTTCACGAGCCCCCATAGCCAATTTTCGGCCTGTCCGGTCAGGTCCGTGACTATCTCCTCAAGCTGATCAAAATAAACCGAGTCGGCCCCTCCATTGTCCAGCGGAATAGCCAGGATAGCAGCGATGTCCGCAGCTTCAGGGTCCGCGGGGAAAGAAATAATTGGGCTGCCGGCCATCCCGAGGTTCGTGCCGACAAAAAGGATTTGGGCCCTTCTGGCGAATACTCTGATTTCGGCGGCCGACCTGAGGCCCGATATTGCGGCAAATGCAGCGGAACAGTCGACCCCCGGAGAGGGAGGAACAGACGAACACGCCGTAATGTAACCCGCATCACTTCCGGTCCACGACTCAGGAGCTTCCACTGAGACCCCCTCAAGAGAGGACATCCTGTTTCGCTCGGTAAAAATGGTGGAGTCACTATCGAATAAGGGGTGGACTGTCGCCGATTTCGGATCAGAAAATATCAGATCCAGTGCCGAGCAAAAAAATGCGACGTCTTCCAGGATTTCCCTCACTTCCTCAAATGATATAGTCACGAGGGTCTTGCCCTTCGGGGGTATTGGGGAAAAATCACTTCCACTTCCTACCGTCGCGAGTATCTCCCCTTCTATCCACCCTTCGCTGTCTGACGGCAAAGAGAGTCCGGTGCTAGATCCTCCAGGGTCAAGCCCGGTTAGCGGGGGGCTCTCTGTCTGGATCCCGGACATGATTTGCGGCGTTATCACCAGAGTTGCCCCAGAGTTTTCCGGCAGCATTAAACTGATCACCGCATAGACATCGGTTAATGTGTTGTTCTGAACGTAGAAGGAAATCTTAGATGGCCTAGCTCTGACAGAGTGGACCGAGACGAGCCCGTTCACCTGGGCATTCAGATTTTCTACGGCCTCGTTGTAGCTGGCTTCGGTAGTCTCCATGGCTTTCCTGAGCTCATCTCTGACATCCCCGAGTTTTGCGCTTTGCCTCGCTATTGCCCTGGACACAGCATTGTAATCCCCGCACCCGCAACAGGGCAGGCAGTCGCTTGAGATCTTGAGGCCAACTCTCGAGACGTCGCTGGCAATCTCGGACCTAAGGCAATCTTCGAAATCCAGTGTCACTTCGCCAAGTGGAGACGGTGAGACTCCCGAAATTCTCCGAACGTCCTGAGAACACTCAGGCTCTTCGCACGGGACTTTGCCTTCGCCGCCCCCGGGAACAGCACTAAACGAGACTGAGGACCCAGAGCTTGAGGCGTTGATGTTCCACCCGGCGATGAGGTTCTCTGGAACGAACGAAGGCTCCCAGTCGGTCTCTCCGTTCAGCCTGAACCCTAAAAATCTGTCCGGTCCTGACTCTACTCTGGACGCCAGAAACGATGGAGGATATGTGGGGATCAAGTCCAAGTCTCCGACCTCTCCGATGCTCCAAGGGTGGATCACCCAGAATTGCTGCCAAAGTCCTCCGCTGCCGGGAGGGTCATCTCCCGATCCGGTTGACGTATGCGCCTGAGCGGACATGAACACATTTCCTGGAGAGGAAGGCCTGGTAACTAAGTCCCCATACTCATAGCCCACTCCGCCTGACCAGACCGCAGGAATTCTTGTCGGCTGAAAAGCGCCAGACGGAGAATCCCAGAGAGGTCCTGCCGCTACCGACATCGAGCACAAATCGCCAAACCCCTTCCTCCATCTGAGGTGAGAGGCTACGCCGGGGTCCACTTCCCTTGAAAAACTCACTGAGTCGGACAGGCTCAATTCTGGAAAGTCGATCGATATGGTCCAGGAATCGTCGGCCAGGTCATAAAAGATCCTTCTAACTCTGACGTGAGTTGCCCCACGAACCGGTGGGTTCGGGTCCGGGGTGATCCTAGCGTCCAGGATGAACCCATTGGGAACTTCCCCGCCTGATAGCGGAAATCCTCTCTCCTCATTCGATGAGAGCCACTCGCTGTTAAAAGAACTCATTTTTACCTGGCGATAAATGCCGTGAGGGACGCGATCATCGAGCTTTGGTCTGCATACCCGCGGTAGACCAAGTCTCTCACAGTTACTGACTGGGTCTCAAGCTCTCTAAGTGAATCGATCAAGGTGGCCAATTCTCGGCACCCGCAGCACGAGGTTGAACACAGGTCCCTGATTAGGAGCGAGTTCTGCGATCCTCGAGAGACCGAAATGCATTCGCTCCCACTTAGCCACAGATCTCCGTTTTCATCCGGAAGGACCCCGTTGATTGACTTTACCGGAGGCCCGTTGGCACCCGGATCGTCACAGGCGCTGAGGTTTTCTCCGGAGATCGCATCGATCCTGATGTTGCCGCTTTCAGTTCTCGTGAGCCTGATGTTGGCTCCAGCCGAAAGCCCCACTACACCGGTCAACCTCGCTATGATCCTGCTGTTTTGGAGCACCGTGATGTGATCTACTGCGGGCTGAGAGATGTGGACGACCGACATCTCAAGCCTTGACGCTCCAACCGAGAACAGCAGGACCCCCCTTGACTCTGCTGCCGCTTTCTGAATGTCTCCAATGGTCAGAGTTCCTAAGATAGACCTGTGAGGCCCGGATCCGGAGAATGCGTAATTATTGTGGGTCTCGTGACTCGACGCCTCAACTCGGACAAATGACACTTTTTCAGGGGGGGTCTCGCCCTCCTGGTAAGAGATCTCTACGGTCACAAAATCCGCCAGGATCTCCACCATTGAGATGAAAAAGTCTCCTCCGAAATAAGTCGGCGGAGCGGCTAATCTGGCGTCGACAATCAGCGAGTTTGGGAGAGACCCAGACCTGTCGATCGACGACCTTGTAGCCGACTCCGATATGGGATAGGCTCGGTCCTCGTTTTCGTCCAGCCACTCTTCAAATGATGATGCCCCTGCCATAATTACTGCGTGGTTTTTGCGTCACTCTCTGGGATCTCAAGGTCAGGAGTAGAACCTCCATTTGGTCGACACGAGCCCAACCTGGCCGGTGTAATCGTCTGGGTCCAGGATGTTGGCTTCCAGGGCCGACGATGGGCCGACATTAAATTGGGACTCATTGGTATCCCGGGAAATTCTGACAAAGATCTGGTCACCTGGCAGGATTAGACCCGCGGTGTTGAACGTATTCACTGATTCCTCGTCCATGACTTTGAACGCAGCGTATGTGATTCCTATCGTCAGTCCAAGAGCGTGAACCTCCGCTGGCGCCGAAATAGATCCGGACAGGTTTACCCCAGGCCTCACGACTCGGACCTCAAGCTTCATAACAGCGAGCGTCGGGTCAACCCCTCCGGACTTGTTCCCCAACCATTGGGTCAAGATCTCCATTCTCAGGTTATCACCGTCTCCAACTTCCAGATTTGGGACAGAGATCCTTGCCACGGCCGCCGTAGCGACCTGGCCAGGAGGAAGGAACTCGATGAACGATACTCCATTCCTCTCCGACTCCTTTGCGTTAAAAAGAGAAAAAGATGGAGACGCACCTTCCGAGGAAGTAGAGGCGAGATCTATCCTGATTTTTCCAGAGTGAACTCCACTTTCCAACAGGCTTCCGTCCGGCATAACTCTCCTGATCAGGATGTTGGGGCCGGGAACGATTTCCGACACTCTGGGTCCGGTCAGGATCTTCTTACCATCTGCGGATATCGAGGCCAAGCAACGATTGTCCGCGGCTTCATTCAGGAGGTCGACTGCAAGCCTATAATCGAGAATCAGCTCGAGCGCCCCGGTAGATGCTGACTCGTCGGTCCCAACCTTCACAAATCTCGCGATACCTCCACTCGAGAACAAGGATCGAACCACTGGGTCTGAATCTCCGTGTGGCGCTGACGAGAATGCGATAAAGGCTGGCAGTAGCGTCCCCGGGTCAAGCAGATCAAGGTCCTCTGACCATGGCAACTTCCAGTCTGCTGGATCTGCAGACGCCTCGGTCCAGTAGATGTCTGAGTGAGTTCTGACCCAATTCCCGACCATGAGATCTCCCCCAATGGTTAGAGTCGGGGACGGCAGGGGAGACACGACCAGCAGGGACGATAAGTCGTATTGACCTTCGGTGATATACCTGAGGGACGCCCCAACCGGGATTTGATCGTCCAGACTCGGACAGCAGTTGGTCCATCCAGATAGGGCGTCGGGCAGATCGATCACCCACCCTTTACTCTGGGGAACCTCAGTCGAGAAGTTCAGAGTAAACCCATTCGTGTAAGTGCCGGCGCCGGACACAAAGAACCCGGGCCTTAGGAAGGAGACGGACACTCCAATCTTCCTGGGAACTACCCCGGCAACCAAGTCGATCAAGGTTCCGTAAGGCGGCTTTGTGACTTCGATTAGGGATTCTGCCGTCTCGATACCGAGCCACGATAGGGTGTTGGACTCGATGAGCAAGGCGCTGCCCGAGTCTGCTTTACGAACCCTGATCCTGCGTCGAACCCCGTCCCAGACCATACCCGGGGTGACAGATACTGAAATGTCAATAAGCCCCTTATGGGCCACGTCATTGGAGTAGTTCACAAATCCGTGCAGCCCCGCACCATCTGTAATCGAAGCCCATCCTCCCCCTTGAGATGAGGGATAATTTCTGAGTGCAAACCGATGATGGACGTGACCATCCTGCATGAGTCTCGTGTGGATAGACACCTGCATCTTTTCGTTGGTGAACGACCCAAGCCTCACCACAGGAGCTCCTGACGGATTTGCGGTCATCCTCCCGGGGACCGATGCCGATAGATAATACTCCCCGGGTGCGAATACTTCATCGCCCTCCATCATGTAGGACATGGAGGGGATTTGAACGACTCCCCCATCGCCAATCCCAGCTTCGCCAATGATCATGACATCCGCGGTCGTAGGCCCGGTCTTGGCCGTTACCACTCCGGACACAAATGCGGATCTTGCCGGCCTCGGCATTCCACTTCCGGTCAGCTCCATAGCTGCAAGGCCATTCCTGTAGATTCCGGAATCACCATCCAGGTAGACCCAGCTGGACGTCTGAACCGATGCCTCAACCGGGACTCCGGACATGATCAGTCGGCCTGAGGTCGACTGCAGGGACTCGAACCTCCTTTTTAGCCATTCAGTCCGATCGACCAGATCATCAGTCGGGGCGTTGGATACTGAAGCGTCTACGGGGTTCCCGTTTGCGATTCGTCTTACTAGGGTTTTCCAAAAGGTGCTCATTAAGGTGACGTAAAGGTGATCTTCCACTGGATGTCGATCTCAAAGCCCGCGGCTTTTTCGATCGGAGAGCCGAACTTGATCCTGGCAAACAGAATATCAGAGATTTGATCCGACTTGGACACAATCAGGCATGCTCCTCCGATAAGGACGCCATCGACGAAGTTGGTCGAGCCCACAAAGCCCTTCCGAGCCCCGTTCGTAAGTCTTGCTGCTGAGGTAGATGCAAAGAAGGTCAGCTCATTTGCGGCAAATTTATCGACGTCGGAAGTCCCGACTCCGGGAGGTGTGAGGATCGGGCATCTCAGAATGTCTCGAGGAGATATTGCCGACGTGACCACCGAGTCGGTTGTGTCCTCGGGGGCCGGGTTGTCAAAAACCGCGGCCTCGGTTGCGAATTCAAAATACGCATGAGATACCGAAAACCCTCCAAACTTGTTGGCCATGGCTGCCGATGCGTCTGCGGATTGGTCTACCACCAAATTAGACCTCTCGAAAAGCGTCACTGGCGCAATGCCAGCCTTTTGCATAGAAACTCTGACAAAGCCTGTAATTTTCATGATGGTATTAGAATCTGCGGTTGTTGACCGTTCTTTGAGCCACAGAGATGGAGGTCTCGACGGAAGGCCCGGCACTGAAGGACAGAACCTCTATGCCGATGTCCGACACTCTATTCTCCCCTTCAGTTGCGGACAAGCCTTGATTGCCATCATCGATCGGCAAAAATGCAGATACAACCAGGACGCTCGAAGGAGGGATGAAACGCCTTAGTGTCGTCATCCGCCTGAAAAACAAGGGCACGTCCACTACCTGAGACAAATTAACTACCACCGGTATCGCAACGGGACCTAGGATAGCCTCCGCAGAGACCTCGGCCGGATTTATGATACCGGACGGGGCCGCACCCCAATCTACCATATTGAGGAACTCTCTGACGGCACTTTGGCTGCCGTTGGGAATAGGCGGCCAGTTTCCAGCCGGAGAGTTGGGGAATATCAAGACGCACCCGCCATCAAACGGAAGTCCGATCGAGATATTTTGAAACTCTCTCCACCATCCGATATTATCGACAGGATCGAGGACTCTCGTTACGGAGGACACTGCCTGCCCGGATCTAATTTCAGCGCCCTCGTAGATCGTGCTGAGCAAAGGGATTCCAGGGCCGACCTGCGCGTAACTTTCGCCGACCGTGATGATCGTGTTGCCCCTCTTGTCCTGGGATATCGAGCCGACTTCCCCCGCTTCCGGGCTCAATCGCTGGCCGGCGGCGGCGGACACAAATGATTCTACCGAGGCCTTTGTCGGCCCGTCGGTAGCCATCCTCATTGATGCGGCCGCGAACCGGGAAGACTCTTCCGGATCTGACTTGCTGAGTCCGGGGACAAACCCAAAATTTTCAAAGACGTCCCCGTGGTCAACCATTGAGTCGAAGATCCACAACGTCTCAAAGGTTGACGGATCAGCCAGAAATCCAACCGACTTCCCAGACTTCGAGATAAACCAGTCCAGGTCCATGGCGAGAAACGCTCCGCTGCCGTCGGCGACCAATCCTATTCGCGACCCGGGGGATACGACACCCCGTGGTAGGTCTACCCAAAATAGCATGCCTCTCGAGTCCCCTCCGCCCCACAGGGGGACATCCCCCTCGGGCAGCGGGGAATTGACGACCTGCTCTCCAAAAGTTGCTCCAGCTCCAAACGTTAGGGGCTCGACCCCAAGCACAGCCCCAGACACATTCAAGGGAAGTGCCGGCTCGACCCTAAAAGTCGGGAAGGTATCTCCTGGTGCTGCCGACCTGCCACCCTCAAAGATCCCTGTGAGGGACCTGACCAGAGAAAGAGACAAGACCTTGGATAGCGCATCAGAGAGCCTACCGGGCCCCCCTTTGACTTTCCATAGCCCGTTGCGGTCTCCTGAGATAGACCTTGGATTTCTGTAATCACCTATTTCCATGTGGCTTTATTGCAGGAACTCAATTGGGACGCCTAGTGGGTCTGGGAAAAATTCTGTGTTGTCTGGACCATAGCCAAAGTCTGTCTCTGTTGAAATCCTAATCACGGACTTGGACGTAGAAGCTCTTTGCTCTCCAGATGGAGTCAGGACAACTCCAATCATAGAAAGAGGGAGATCCAGTTTGCTGACACCCGGGACGGCCATAAAGGCCGAAACCAGCTTTTCGGCTCTGACACCCTCGCCAGGATCTGCTTGAGAAACCTCAAAAGAGAAAGCGGCGTCGATGCCGGTCTTTGCCACCGACCTGTCGGCTCCCGGGAGGAGGCCTACCGAGATCCTGGAAAGCGACACCACGCAAGGCACCGCGGCCTTCACGATTCGATCTAGACCGGACTGAGCCCTTGACGGGTCAGATATCACAGCCTGGACATCGCTGATCGCCGGGATCCCCCAGACTTCCAGCTTCACCGGGAATTCCGCCCCATAAACACTCCCGACTGGAATTGAGAACTCTACACTTGAGGTTTGCCACTTCGACAGAGCGACGAATGACTGGTTGGCCACCCTGAGCGGATATGAGGATGACAGGCCAGGCCAAGCTGGATCTATGCCTCTGGTGAAGTTGGAGATCTCGAAGCTGCCGGAAGATAGAGAGTCCGCGGGTTTTACAGATACCACGGCGTAATGCCCCGGGTATGCGCCGGAGTTAATCGATGCCAGATACACTCCTTCGCCTTGGTGGATCGCGATTCCGTCGATCGATTTTGTCTCGATCGTCCTCGACGTCCTCACGTAAACGTCCTCAAACCCTCCCAGCGGGATCCCCCCGGCCCCGTGCCTATTCCTGGACATGAGCGGGTGGAAAGGCCCGACTACAGCCACCCTGTCGACAGATGGGACTGTGTCTCTGACGGTAGCCAAGATAGATGCTGGCGATGTCATCCCCCTGGTGGAGATGGAGGACATCACCATCTCTTTGATCTCGGATGACTTTGCTCCGCTCCGCCCACCTGAGAATGCAGCCGATGCGTAGATCCGGATCAAAGACGGGACATTGAAGACCGTCGACAGCTCTTCGCTTCTCGGGATATTACCGGCCTCTCCGGGAACTTCTGCGATTACCGGGACCCTGAACGTCCAGGTCCCGGAGCCATCGGACTCCATGACTCCGGGGCCGGCGTTCACTTCGGACGGAGTGACGAAGGTTATCCCATCGTCGGTAAAGAAGACTGTCCCCCTCGGGATGGATGAAAGCCTGTTCGTGGACACCTGGATCGAGATTTGACCCATTGCGGAATCTCCTGAGTCTACGGTCAGCAAAAAGTTGGACAGAAGAGACGCGGTGGCATCACTGTCCAGATCCTCAAAGCTGGAGTCCGATACTCCATTCAAGGTCTGAGACTTCCTAAACCGGATCGCAGTTTTCCTGACTGCGGCCAGGACTACTGCCCCGGGCCTGATGAACCCCTCGTAGAAAGACCCCCCGGGAGACACGTCCAAATTGGGAAAGGAGGCGGACACGAGGGATTGCATGAAGGCCTCCTCGAGTCCCAGCTCTTCCGGGGAGAAAGTGCCCGGAGTGATGGGGCCGGCTGGAAAAGGGCCTTCTCGATCGGAAGTATCGGATTGGGATAGGTTCATGGAATTAGATGATTCTGTTCTCCGGGACTGGGAGACTTACTGGGACAAGGACAGTCCCTGGGGTTCCGTCTGCAAAGAAAAATGTTACCTCCATCTCGATGGACGTTCCGGTTGCGGCCCAATTAGACAGGACCGCATCCAGGATCTTTTCGTCGTTTGGTCGATCCTTGGGAAGAATTCTGTTCATCCAGACCAAGACCCTGAGGGACTCTGCGGAGAACAGACTCTCAATCTCGTAAAAGAAACTGAGATTGGCTCGAGTTCCAATATACCCCGCGAACTCGGATCCCATTTCCGGATCCGAAGCTACGGCGCCAAGGGGTGTCATCAGGCAGGAGATAAACCTCTGGGCCTCTTTTGATCTACCCGCCACGAACTTAGCCGGCGGGAATCCGACAGTTGCCGAACCGCCCGTCACAAGCAGGGAGGGGAAGAGGGATAGGTCCATCTTTCTCTGCGAGTGGTTCTCCGATGCTTTAGAAAATCCCATGGTCATTTTTCTGAGATCGCCTCAAGTTCTTCCGTCAGAGCTTTCTGGTTAGCTGTCCTCCTTTTTGCCTCCTCAACGGCTTTGACATATGAATCTGATCTTTTTGAGTGCCTCGCCCGGCAATCCCTCTCGAAGGTGGCCAATCTGAAAATCTGAACTTTCAGTGTGGACCACTTTCCCAGTGTAGGCGGCTCGTCCCCTGATGTCATCTCCTGAAGCAGAGACTCTCTCGAGAAATTTTTTTCGATCGCGTCGTCAAGAGAGGACGGCAAGGAGGCGCCGGACAACACCCAGAACCCAGGAGTCGGGGCCGTCCCTGACTCCCCTCTCGATTCCCCCACCTTAGCCAATCCTTCGATTAATTTTGTGTAGTTGTCGTCCATTCGGTTATTTACCGGCCTGACTCAGGGAGAACAAGTCGTCATCTGAGTTATCGAGTTCAGTCACTGTGCTGTCAGGAGAATGGACAATATGTTTACTCTCCACTCCACTCAGGATATCCCCTGACGCCCTTTTGAGAATTTTGTGGACCATGGTTGTCGAAACGCCGGCCTTTCTCGCAATGTCATCAAGTCCCAGTTGGGGCTTCCCATTCCTCCCCAGCCGGAGGTCCATAATCAGCTTGTCTCTCGGGCTGAGTCCCTGATAGACATACTCGGTCCAAAGCCTCAGCTTTTTATTCTGGGCGCTGCTCTCTTCCGGGATTACAGCGCCTTCCATAGTTCCTTCCGGAACCTCATACGAGAAAGTCCTTCTCATGAGTTCTGACGATCTACCCCTCGAGATTTTCATGATGTCGGACATTTCATCTGAGGTGGGCTCCCGGAGATGATCCTCCGAGAACTCATCGTAGACTTTTTTGTAATCCTTGGCCGCCTCCTCTACGAAACGACCCTTTGCGATCACCCTGGTTTCTCCATGAGACCTGATCGTGAGAGGTTTCAGGTGGTTGTTCACGTGGGTCGAGAAAGACGCCCCGGACGCGGGGTCATAAGACCTGGCGGCGGACATGACAAGGCCCTTGGCCTTCGACCTCATTAGAGATGGGCTGAGCCTGGGGTTTGATTTTGTGACGCTATCGATCGTCGGCCCCATCACCTTGACCAGCTTCGAGAAGTTCTCCTTGCTTTGATCATGGTTCCAACTTCTCCACTCACTCGAACCCCTTGACTCACCCCCCATTGGTTGAATAGCGGGGGCGGCAGGAGGGGAGACGGGGAGGGGGTCAAGTAGTTCTGACAGTTTTCTGGTCATTCTGAGTATGGGGCTGAAAATGGGGCCTGATCCCCAAATAATGGTGCGCCGTCGATCATGGCGTCCTCTTGGGTGTCCTCGAAGATATTTCGGAATACCATCGAGGTCGAGATATCGTTTGAGTCAGGAGTAAGAGAGTGGGTAACCGAATGGCAGTAACCGCAAAAACTTTTCGATACGTCAGCTGATCCGCCGGACATAAACCTCACAGATGTGGACGGGAAGATCCGATAAACAGTCCCAGGGGTGACATTGGGGGAGAATGGCATGATAATACTGAGGCTCCGATTCAGGTTTGCGACCTGATAGTAGATCTGCTTGGCCCATGAAGCTCCCAGGAACTCGGGCAAGGTTGGGGGCGGACTCTGAGTTGATGATCTCGAGACCGGAACCATCCACCCGGGAAGGCCTACCGTGTAAACGCCTGAAGTTGACGATGGCCTGACTTTTGGGGTGAATGAAGCCACTGGAGCAAAGGAGACAGGATTGACTTCATTTCCCGCTGCGACTCCGTAACCGATCGCCAGCACTGCGGACGGGGGCCTTGATTTCGAAGATGAGCTGCCGAAACGAGCAATGGAGCTCGCCTCTATTGTGTTTTCACTGGGAGGCTTGCAGCCACTGTAATCAGGGGTGATCAAACTTTTGCCATCCGGCAGGCACAAGATTGTCAGACCGAAAGACGACATCAGGGCGGACAGGACAGTCCAGGGGGATTTCCCGGACCCCATGGCTCCCAGGGCTACGTTCCTGGCAAATGCTGCCGCGGCGTCTTCCAAAGAGCTGACATCCCCCGAGACATTCATGCTGCACTCACCGTGAACCGCAATGTCGTTAAGGGCCTCGATGACTTTGGGCGATTGCTCGGATATGGTCCCCCACGCGGGTTCTAGATTTGCCGGCAAATTCCTGACAGTCGACGACGACACCAGGTGGTTCATCACCGAAATCACATACTTGACGACCTCCTTACCCATGTTCTCTCTGATCCCAAATCGGATGTCTCTCCTGTTCAAGGCTTTATCCGCGGCACTCGCCGATGCCTCGTTCGACTGGAATGCCATCTGGATCGAAAAGTCCTCAGTGCTGGATGGATGAGATCCCGGAGAAAACAAAGAGGACTCGTCAAGGTCTCTGGCTTGATGCACAAGTATCGCAGATGCGGATATCAAATCGCCAGACAGGGTAATAGCCGAGGAGTCAAGATATCCGGTAAAAACCGTCTCGCCAAGCGCCTTCACGGACAAGATGGTGTCCGGGCCAGTAGCGTTAAACTTCCACAGGTCTTCGATCGGCATGCCCACTGAAGCCCTCGCGATCTCCCCAACGGTGTAACTCACGTGGAACGAAGATAGAGCGACCCTAGCCCCGCTGCGTCCGGTTACAAAAGCAGTGGGTTTGATGAGAGTTGTGGGATTTCCGGAAGGTTTGATCATTGGGGCTCCGTTTCAGATAGTATCCTTGAATGGGATGAAATTGCGAGAATCGTTGCTGAGATGGCGACAAGGTGGAATTCAGAGGCCTGGGAGAACCGCTCGGACCTCGAGAGCTTGTCTGACTCTTCGTGGTTCACGGCTATCCTGGACACTGACAGGAAAGCTTCCGTGGCAGCCGACGATGGATTAAAGCTCGTCGTGGAGTATCCCGGAGCGACAAGCCTTTCTCTGAGGTCGAAGCAAAAGGATATTTTCCCGAATACCCGACCCAAGGCCGCTCGGCACATGTCCAGGTCCATAGCTGCACGGCAGAGAATGGTTGCGGCGAATTCGGCCTCCTCCCTGGACTTCGGGTTACCCAAGAGTGTCAATCTGGCGGCTGACTCTGCCGAAGAGGACGAGCCAATTGAGAATTCGGGATGGATCCACTCTGCCCACCTCACCTGTGTGTTGACGGGATTTAGCCCCAGGATCAGCGATCTGATTTCGTTCGTCATATTACCTGCCCTCCGTCGGTAGGATTGTGAACGACATGGTAAATCTTCCATCAGGGAACGGACCTGCGTCGGCGCCAAAATCTACCCCACTCAGGGCGCACTTAAAAGATGCCCCGCCGACCCCGACAAACAGCGGCCCCCCTTTGTAAGCCCTCCTTGCCTCGTAGGCATCGTTGATTCTCTTGAAGTTGGCCAGGCCTGATCCACAGGAGTTGAGAAAGAAGATGATCCCGGAGACCGACAAGGACCCGGGAGATTCTCCGAAAGCATAAGAGTAAACCTGACCACCAAGGGTCCGGATGAAGCTCAGTGATTCCTTTCTGGACACTCGGACACCGGAGATAATCATGCCGGCTGATGGGGCCCCGGGAACTCCCGATACCGACAAGTATTGGGGGCCGTCGATGTTCTCGACAGATACCGCTCCTGGCGTTGATCTTAGAATTGCTGCCATGGTTTAGCCGGGGAATTTGATTTGTAGTTTTTCCCAGATATTGTTTATGTTTTGGTTGATATTGCCAAAGATTTCTCCGAGTGGCCCGGCATCTTTGATCATGCCTGCTACCCCTCCGCCACCCCCTCCATCCCCCTGGGGCGCAGCAGTGGGGTCGGCAGTTGGACTGGGTGGGGTGTCCCCTTCGCCTGATCCTGCGGCTGCTGCCCGAGCCTTCTCGATGAGTTTTTGCATCACCCCGCCATCCGTGTCGGAAACGGCGGTGTCGGCTGCCATCTTAAGATATTTCTCTCTGATGGCGTCTCGATCTTCCTGCGAAGAGTCACCCCCCAGATCCCCCAGCTCGCCCGCCATCTGAGACATGAGCTTCTCGTTCGAGGACAAGGCCAATGCCGACAGCATCTTCTCTCCTCCCTCACCTATTTCTTCTTTCGCGGCGGCCATGGCACCGGAGAATCCTTCCCCTTTGTCCATGGCAGTAATGAGCAGGCTGGCGGCCTTCGAGAGTCCAGTCTCGTCGAAAGTCATCGACTCCCCGTAAATCGAGCTGAGATCTTTTCTCGTCTGGCTGTCATCCCGAATCTTTTTTTCAACCTTCGCATTTTCTGTTTTGTCTCCGAAGACATTGGCCACCTTTCGGGCAGCTTTTTCGATCGATCCGTCCTTCTGGTCTTGAACCTTCTGAACGGTATCCCTGAGCTTTTGTGCGAACTGTTTCGGGTCTTGGCCTGTCTCTTCGGCCCATTTATTCTGTAAAGCCAAGGATTCCGAAGAGCTGAAATCGTAGAGGATACCTCGCTTAGTTGCTTCCTCGAGAAGAGCCCTGTCGTCCTCGGTGGTATTTTTGAATACATCTTCATATTCAGCAGTGTAACTTCCAGTCTTCAGCTGCCCCCCTGCAATGTCATCACCCCTGGCAATCCTCTCCGCGGCGTCTCGACCCTCGTATTCCTTGTTGACGTCCCAGTCTCGGACCCTATCTCTAACTTCCTCGACTTTGCCCATGCCCTCGTTCCACTTTCCGATTTTTCTGGCAGCTTCGGCTCTTTGCTCAGGTGTCGCATTTGGATCTCCCATCACCCTGGCGAGCTCTTCCCCCTCCTTTTTCATCCTGGCCATTGAGACCTCAACCCCATCGATGTTCGTCGTTCTGGTCAAAAGGTCCTTCTCGCTAAGCCCCTCGAGGAAATTCTGGGCGACAGTTCCAGTGATTGAAAGGGTGGACCCGCCGTAATTCTCAGCATCGTCCGCTACGTTCTGAGCGACGACATTTCGGTCTACTTGCACGCCTACGTTCCCGGCGGCCCTTACTGTGCCCTCGACGTTTGAAATCATCGACATGGCCATCCCATTGCTGGCGGATCCTCCGATTGCCCCTGCGTTCTGGGCAACCGCCTTCATCATGGAGATGTATTTGGCTACAGTCTCGGCGTCCAAGTCGAGGGTCTGGGATGCTGAATCAAGATCTCTTAGCAAGCCGGCGGCTTTGGACGGGTCATTCAATGCGCTGTCACCGAAGACCGATTTAACCCCGTCTGCAATATCCTCCATCTGGGCGTCTTTGCCGAAGACGTCGCGCCCGGCCGCCATGAAGTCTGAGACTTCAGAAGCCTTAGTCGATATGATTTTCGTGGCCCTCGCCACCCGATCTGGATCTCCGGATGCTGCATCCTCGGCCGACGATTTCAGCATTTGCCTGTCCAACCCAAAAATATTCATCCTCCCCGCCCTGGCGACAGACGACGCGACATCTTCAAAGTTTAGCCCATGAGTAGCTCCAAAGTCCCAGGTTTTGGTGTCTCCGGGTTTCTGAAGACCCGTTGCCATAGCTGAAGTGAATGCCGCGGCCGACGACGCCTGGCTCCTCATGTCTCCGCCGAAGGTGCTACCAAGTGTTCCGAAAACGGTATTGAAGCCTCCTTGGACGTTACCGAAAACATTATCCAGAGCTGAACGTCCCACGGACGTGATAGGTGCATTCCCCAGTCCCGGTGCGGGTCCAAATGCTGCTGCGACCATCGGGTTCGAGAGAGCCATGGTCCGAGCAAATTCCATCCCCTCTTTTTGGCGATGCATCGCAGATGAGGCTCCATATCGGCTGAGTCCATTTGAGGTCCCCTGCATTGGCAACAAGGGGGAAGCGGCTCCTCCGAACATGCCCGCCAGGCCTGCATCCAGGGGGATGGACAGTAGGCTATTACCCATCATCCTGGAGAAGATATTTGCTGTGTGCTGGCCAGCAAATCCGCTTGCTGATGGGGCAGACGTGTATCCGCGGCCACTCAGGTCCGGCATAGTCCTGGCAAGTCCTGGCTGCTGCGGCGCATAGGGAATTTGCGTCGGCATGCCTGGATACTGGATCGAATTCCAGGGCATAATCCCTCCGGCCGGGCCTTGGATCTGCGATCCCCAAAAGGATGGCAGATTTGGCTGCATAGGCGGCGACATAGGGTTACTTCCGGGTTCCATATCGATTCAAGTCACTTCCGGTCTTTGCCCTTTCCCGACAAGAAGTCCAGCGGCGAAAGGTCGGGGTTTTGTGCCAGAACCTCAGCCTCTTTCCTGGCCTGTGCTAGAATTTCCTCGGATCCTCCTTTATCCGGGGTATCGAGGTCCATGTATGGCAACCTGTCAGACAAGATTCCCAGAATCCTCCCAGGAACCAACTTCGCGGATTTCTTGGTCCCTGCGATCGCAAGAACAATGGAGGACGCAAGATTCACCATCGACATGGCATCTGTCGATATCTCAAACTCTATCCCATCCCGGATCAGAATATCCAGGATGGCTAGTTGCGTAGGCGAAAGCTTTTCTTTTTCGAGCGAAGAAGGTGGGTTCCTGGCGATCGCCGATCGCGTCAGGAATGGACCTCTTCGCTTGAAAACTTTGGGTCAATTACCGCGGTTTCGATATCCCTTACCTTTTGCTCAAACTGAACCATCATGGACTGGATCATAAAGAGCGAGATTTCCGACATCTTCGAGAATTTGCTCTGCCAGAAAAGAGCCTCAAGGTTCAGGTGTTCCGGGGCCCACGGCGGGATTCCAGGAGGGGTGACCCCCTGACAGTCCTCATTGTTGATTTTGACAACCTGGAACAAGAGATTGAACCTGAGGATCGCATAGTTGAGGTCATCGGTGCTCAGGAGCTCTTTCGTCGTGTAGATCATGTTCGAGGTGCATGCTCTCATCCACGTGATTTCCAGAGCCGACTTCACTCTGAATGTGACCGAAAACTCCCCCTTCCTGAATACCTCGCTGTAGTAAGTTCCGTTTTTGATGCACGACAGAAACTTGTCGATATCGCCGTTGGTAACTTCTAACCTCGGAACAGAGAAGGAGTCCTGAGCGTCTCTATTCTTTCCCAGTGGTGTCTTGGGGGCTGGACTTGGCAGGAAAGGCCGGCTTGTCGGGTCCGACTCGGTGACCTGGGGGCGTGCAGGGGCCTCTGGTGGTGCGAAGCTCTCGGGAGTCGCCGGGGTCTCAGTCGTGGGGGTGGGGTGATCTTTGGGGGGCGCAAAGAATTCCGGAATACGCGACTTCTCGGTCTCTGCATTGATCTTCGGGGGGAGACCGAGAAATTCCTCTCGAGTCTCTGCGATCTTCCCGTTTGAGATCATCTCCAGAACCTGATCTGGGGATGGAATGCCTGACTTTATGGGGTCCGGTAGCGGCGACAGGGGGTCGCCAAACAGGTCAAATTCGAATGACCCTCCTGGGCCTGGAGTAGGTGGCGCATCTTGATTCATTGGCTGAACGTATCACTTGCCAGGATCTGGCGCCAACCTATTTACCCGGAAGGGTGTTTTTTCATCTTTTTGAGCCCGACCTCGGAAGTGGTCCCCGGCTGAGACCTCATGTCCATCTGGCTTACTGGAAATCCGATACCGTCAACATTGACCTCTTCGTATTTTTTATATCCGCTGTTTCCAGTCCAGCCTTTCCTCCCCGGCCACGACCAGGATCTCCTCCCGGTTTTCGGCCCAACAGAGATCGCATCTTCCCCCCACTCTTCGGCCTCTTTCCATTCCCTCTCCCATGGCTGCTCGAACAGCTTGACTGGATCTCCGTAATTCTTCTCAGACCTGAACGAAAACTCGAGAAAATGCAGATGGAAGAAGTGATAGAACCCAAATGCATCCTTCGCGGCTTTGGAAATTGACTTCAGTCTGTCCCCCAATGACTTCTTATCGGGGTCTGACTTCTCCTGAGATCTATCTATTTTCCCCATCTCCCCGTCCGAACTGAGAACGGAGTCTGCCAGAACCTGACCCTTACCTGCCAGAATATTGCCTTCGTTTGTGAGAAGGTCCCCGTCCATCTCGAGCCCGAAGTCTGAGAACTGAAAGAACTTCTCCGACTTCTGGTTCCCCAATACCAATGACGCCTCATAGTTAATGAGGGTCTGGGATGAATTGACAGTTACAATTGGGGGCTCATCGGCTTTGAGCCCCGTCAGCAAAAAGTCATTTGAGTGACTGACGAATTTAGCGCAGGAGTTCGTTATCGTCCCGGGAGCCTTGAGGACCAAGCCGGCAGGGATAAACCCCTCTCCGGAAGTCCCTACCGGGCTTGTCCCGGAATCTTCGGCGTGAGTCGATATCATCACCCCCCCTCTTTCTCCGTGGACCATAGCTCCATTAAGCCCCCAGACTCTTACCTGTCCGTCTGCGGCTGAGATGTCGACATGCCCCTTAGGGGCTATGACAGCGTCCTTTCCTGGCTTGACCACCAAATTCCTCCCAGGCCTCAAGATCAGATCGTTGGACGGAGATATTGTGATGTTCCCGTGACTCATTGAAATAGCGGAGCCCCATGCATCCCGAATGGAAACCGACCCGTCCGGCATTACCAGAGCCCACGCATCGCCCAGCTTCACCCTCCTGCTCTTCCCTGTTGCGGACTTGATCTCTGCCCCTATCAAGTCCCCCCTGAGGTATCCGTCAGATCCTGGGGCCGAATCTGGTGTTCCGATCGCCGCGTCAGATGCGCTGTCGGGGATTGACACCGAATTGCCCATCGGCTTGAGGGCGGCATTCGCTTGCCGATTGAGGACCCAGGCCAGGTAGTCTCGAATCTGCATCTGCAAGTCCCCCTTTTCTCCCCAATTGAAATCCGCGAGGCCGTCGGTATCAGGCTCCCCAGCCTCGAATGTGGTGTCTCCAGGGAGGGATTCGGAGATTGGAAACGGGACCTGGATCACGGGACTCTTGATTATCCCGGCCATCACCAGGCTACGCTCCAGCAACACGCCGGCCGAGTCGTCAAATTTCTCGGACAGACCTTTCTTCGCAGGCGCTTTCTTCTCAAGCGTCTCCTCCGGCTTTTCGTCTCCAGACTCGATACGAAACTCCCTCCTGGCGTCTCCGGCAGCACCCTCCAGCTTCACTCCGCTCCACTTGCCGGACCTGGTGTTGGGGCCAATCTCTCCGGAAAGTTCGTAATCAAGAGATTCGCCGCCCGGACTTTCCCTAAGGCACCTCTCTGACCTGCTTGTCCAGTGATCAAAAAAGTGTGAAGTGAGCCTGACGAGATCGTCTTGAGCGAATGCCTCTATTTTCGCAAGTTCCGACGCCTTGAATATCGACCTGAATCCCAGCAGGGCTATTGCCATCCCAAGCTCGTTGAAGAATCCTCGGTCTCCCGGGAAAACATCCGATGGGGTTTTGTTGGTGGCCGCGGCCATCGACATCGATGTCGAGCCGGAAGCGTCCGGATTTCCCCCGGAGTCGTCGTCCTCTGACTTCACAAGGGGCAACGCATCGACTGAGAGCCTGGACTCCGGATCCGGATCAGATCCACGAAGTGAGGGGATCGAACACAAGACGTATCCGTATCCGGACGTAGGGGGGATAAAAACGAAAACCGCGGACCCGGGATGCGGTGGAGATATGTCAGCCACTCCGCCGAACCTGCCCCTCGTCGATTCTCCCCACAGGCACGGGACCCCCGGTCCAGAACCCTCGTTGATCGGAATTACCGTGCAGCTCTGATTGTGGGTCCAGACATCGGAAACGATAGCGACCTTGAGGCTTCCCGACCCAGAGGGCATCACCATCTCCAGGAACTTTGGGCCCGGAATCGGGGGCGTCGTGCCCCCGTAGGGTTCCGTAGGGTCTAAGGGGTTGCCGTTGGGAGAGTAGGAGGACATAATCCAACCCTACAACCCGAGACTACCCTTTGCAATTCGACTATTAGAGGGCGGTGCGAGACAGGTAGGTGAACCGAAGGGTAATGCCTTCGTTCACCATTTGGCTCATGGCGTCTGCTGAGAAGCTGTAGCCATTGGCCTTGAGTCCGCCGAATGTGAGGAGGAGGCCTCCCGACTGAGGGGAAGCGGGGTCCTGACAATCCGCAGCTTCAGCGACGATCGACATTGTTCCTCCGACTTGGCACACGTCAAAGAGCGCCTGCTCAACGGGGAGACCAGAGTTCAGCCCCACGATCTTTTGGATCGTCATCTGCCCCTCCGCCCTTCCAGACCTGCGGTAGGTCCTGGAACTCCCCAATTCGTAAACTGCCGAGTCCGGCATCTGATACGAAGCTTGGAGAGTCTGAATGAGGAGCCCGACCCAGGCGCCGGCGCCGGCTGAAAGCACGGCTCTGACGTTGGTAGCGGTGATGATGTCCTCGCCGATCTCGACTCTGTTCCCGAAGATGTCCCTGTTCATGGATTATTGTATTCGAAGTGTGTTTGTGCTTGGAGGGAGTCAGGAGATGTAGAGCCTGATGGTTCCTTTGTTCGCCGGCTTTGGATGGACAATAGGGATGTCAACGATGAAGCCAGTGGAGATCGAGGGGTCCTGAGTGGCCCGGATTCTATCATTGCTGAGGATCGGAGGCCCAGCCTTCAAGTTGTAGAGCGACCTCATCATGGCATCAAGCCTCTGCTGGGCCAGAGTCTCAATCATCTGGAGATACTCCGGAGTGATATTGTATCCGCCGAGCAGGGGTTTGATTGCGGTCCTGAGATACCTGGCGATCATGTCAGATCCTCGAGTGATTGACATCTCAGAAACTAGGATGCCTCCGTTGTCCGTCGAGATTTGGTGCCGGACGTAGATCCTACTCCCTGGGGCGTCCTGCATCACGATGAAGTTGCCGCCACCGGCGGCGATGTCGAGCTCGTCGAGGGAGAACTCGAGGAGGAATGGGATGTCCGAAAACCCCCGAAGTTCGACCTCACTGATCGGCTGATGCGCGACAACTGAACTCGCCAGCCCGGCTACAGCGGCAGCCAGGTTAAACCCGGGCACTGTCTCGAGGCCCGACGTCATGACAACATCGGGGAAGACATTGTAAACCCTGCGGTTGCCGATAGCTTCGGCATTGTCCCTGGCCGCCTCGCAAACTTCGAGGGGCGTGTTGATACGAACCATTTCAATCCTGGACAAGACGGCGGAGGTTCCGATCGGCCCCGATGGCCCAAAAAGGAGAGTCGCGTTTTCCTGGTCGATGACTTCAAGGACCTGGTAAATGCCAAAAGTATCAGCTCCGTCGGGTGACACGGAGAAGCCGGCGCGGATAATATCGCCATTCCTGACCCCGGCATCCAGGAAAGTGGCGCCGGGCATCGATAGCCTGGTGAACCCTCCCAGTCCATCTGCGGAGACGTAGCCGCTCCACTTGGTATCATCGTCCACGTCGACAAAGAGGTTGCGGGTTGTCGGGACTGCCATGTTCGTCACGCAAATCCTTTCGAGTCCCTTTCTGCCATGGCTCATTGAGTTGACGTGTGCGGTGACAGAATCGATGACGCTCTTATTACTTGAGGTGGGGACGATGATGTAAATATCCTCCAGCCTCTCCGCAATCCTGAGTGCCCTTTCGTAATCGGACACAGAATGACCTGCGGTCTGAATCGTGAGGACGTGAACGCCGCCACTGTTCAGCAGGGCGCACCTAGCTGCAAATGCGAGCTCGTTCCCGGGGACCACGGGCCCGAGGACCCCTTCGATTGCAGAGATGGACGACACCGTCCTGGTAACCAGAGATCCGGACTTGAGGGTCGCCGTGTAATGGATTTCGACGTTGGCTGAAAACACCGTCAGAGGGATCATGTCTCCGGTAGAGTCCACGACGGTGGGATCTAGAACCCTGGTCGAACTAGACAGAGTCAAAATCCTTGCACCATGGCTCCAGCTCTCGTCGTTAAATTCCGGGTATGACACCGGTGGAACTTCGACCTTGAGCTGCCTCGACAGGAACTTGATATCGAGCGAATCACCGGCCTCGTTGATGACGGTCGCCCCATCAAGAACCGGAAGCGCCTGCGCGAGGCGAGCGACCTTTTTCCCGATGGACACGGATGCGGATGCGGTCACTACAAAGGTATCTCCGAGTCTTAGCCCCCCGGCACTGATATCCAGTGTAATCGACGGTCCTTTGTTTCCAAGCACAACCACCCTCGAGAGGGAGGATAGAGTCTGGACGGACGAGACATCAGCTCCGTTGTTTGACGTCACAGAAACTTTGGGGGAAGCGGCCCAAAGACCACCCTTGATCACGGTGATGACGTATGCCGTGTCTACCGCTCCGGAATAAGTCCCGGAGGTGGTTGCGACGGCCCGAGTGAAAACAGCCCCGACCACAATCCGAAAGACTTCTCCTGCCACAAGGGCTCTGGTAGCGAGTTGAGGAAATTCCACGGAAGCTCCTCGAATACCGATGGTCATGGGTGCCGTGCTGTTTGCTCCGACGGTCCCGCTTCCGGAGTCGTCACCATTGGAAGAGCTCCAGCCGACCGAAGCTACCGAATAGGTGCCACCGACCAGGACAGTCAAAGTGTAGGTCTCGGCAACAACGCCTTTGGTCAAGTCTCCGGCATACCCCCCACCGTCGACCAGATCGGAGCCGACGCGTCCGGAGACCCCAGAGGTGAGGATGCTCGGGGTGAACGATGCGGAACCAGCGGTCGCCGGGTTGGACGCGGAGTTGAATACCGCGGCGCTTCCAGAGTCTGAGAGCGAAGAGACGGACATCCGATCAGAGAGTCTGACGATTCGAGTCAGCAATTCTCCACCAGCGTGGGTAATTTGAACTCTGTCACCGACTCTGACGTCCCGCCCTCCAAGGCCGCTGAGCCTGACCGCTCCGTTACCGGCAGTAAACGCTTCGTTTGCCCCGGCCGCACTGCCGATCTCGATCGCATTAGGGGTATCACCGACCCAGACAATGTTGTTGGTGGTGATGTTGGCGTATTCAGCCAGAACCTCATTTAGGATGACCGAGACGCTCCCGGCGTCTACGGCCTCCCCGGCGGGCAATCCTCGCAGCGAGAACTCCATGTCCGCTGCTGGGTCAAACTCGCCGTATTTGATTTCCGAACTTGGAGAGACGGCGGGGCTCGAGATTTTCCTCGACGGACCAATGATACAGGCAATCTGATCACTCCTCACCTCCGGGGGAAGGGCCTGAAACTCTTGCTGGATCGTAAGGGATGGGGCTTCGTAACTCATAGCTTGCTGTCTTGAACTGAAAAATGGACTCCTTTCCGACGGTCAACAACGAATTTTCGAAGGTTTTTAAGAAACCTCGACTGCCAATTCGAATGTGGTGGCGGGCAAGGACTCTTTGGAAATCTGGAAAGTCGTCACTATTTTGAACTGGACCCCGACGACTGAAGTCATGTAACCAGACCCTTCGTTCAGAGGGACTGGTTTCCTAACCCCAGAGACTTCAATTTCGGAAAACCGATAGGCCTTACCGATCTCGTGGGCGTAAGACTGCAGGAACACTTTTACCTCCCAGGCAAGCGACCAGCACTCCAGTTTGTTTTTGGAGATGCATTGGATGGAGAAGCCTCCCACGTCCAGAGATGAAACACTGAATGCTCCGGTATTTGGATCCTGGCCTGAGACCCCCCTCCTGCCGATAGTGCTGGCCTGATTTGTAACGGTAAAGTCCTCAAGTGAGACGATCAAGGCCGGGCGAACGTTGACAGCATTGAGGTCCCAATTAAACTCATCGCTGATGTAGACGCCGGTTTCTGCAATCTCCGGACTCCAGACAAAGGTGGCTTTTTCTATGCAGGCGCGATGGATGGACCCAAAGTAGGATCTCAGCACTGAGACCATAGCTCCAGTCATGGACACGGGGGTCCGCAGAATACACCCAGGAGAGGTGGAATCCCGCACTGGGGTCTCACATTCGTCGGGAGATCTGGCTTCAACTCTCATCTGGCCCCCTTCCTGAGTAGCTTATAAGTTGGGTCGCTCTTGGGCAGGAGCTTGATTACTGCTCTTCGGGCGACAGGCCAAATCTTCCAGGTGATGGCCGAAACTTCACTGACTTCCCATACCGTCCCGCTGCCACTTTGGATTACGAGGTCCTTTGATGCCAGAGATGGGAATGGCATTACCCGGATGGTCCTGGTTTCAGCCTCGGACGGTCCGAGCTGTCCCATGGTTTGATTTCCGGATCCACGGGCTTCCGCGGACCAGTCCGCCATCATTTCAATCGAGGGGAGGTAACCATCCTTCATCCCGGTGCCGAAGCAGGTAGAGCAATTGCTATCCGGGGCCCCATTTAGGATTTCATCGGAGCATTCCGGGCATTTGCATCCCAGGGCCGATCTGTGGTGAATCAGGGTCTTCACTCCGACGAATTTCTCGAGTGATAGGTTTTCCAGCCTTAGCTGCTCCCGGTATTCCAGAATTTCCCTCCTGGACATGGCCGGCCCATAAGTGAACGCCGATGACTGGGAGAGTCTGGCACCTGAAGGAGAAAACACCGCGACCCGGACAAACCCCGCTGGGACGCCCGTCCACGAATCCTTTCCTGCCCCATCGGCCCCCGAAATGCCGGCTATAGGGGCATCCATCATCGAAATCCAGGGGCCAGACTCTCTCTCTGCCCACTCAGCGAGGAACAGAAGAGTTTTCACGTCGAACTCATCCGACCTCACTCTCCACGATAGATCAAATCTCCTGTGCCTCAGGAAGCTGGGGAAAACCTCGACTGAATCAACTACCGTCATGGATTTTGTTTTGGCATTTCGGGGCTCGATAGCCCACTCGTGACATTGCCGGCAAGACTCCGGTATTTAGATGCGAAATTTCTCGCATGGCCTTCCACCCCCTCCGGGGCACCAGCGGACGAATTAAGAGAGGATGATAAAATTCTCGATCCGATTGGATTCAGCCACGAGGACACTGTGCGACCGGAATCAACTTTATCTTTGTGAGTTTGAATCCCCGATTTCAATGCGTCGGAGATTCCGGCTTTCGCCACCTCATCGGCTGCCTTCCCGGTAAGTGACATTGATTGTTGGCCAAGCCCAGTCATCGCCCTGAATGTCCCTTTGATGGCCCCAAGTCTGGTTGATCTTTCCTCTATCGCATTCCTCATCTCCGGGTCCAAGCTTTTTGCGGCCGTCAAGCTTGCCTGCCGGGCCTCCATGAACTTCCGGTCTACGTCTGATATCATCTGTCCGGTCACGTAGCCCGCCGCTACTGCTCGGGTCGTATTTACTGCTCTGCCGAAATTGGGTAGCAGTAGGGCTCGAGCTGGCCTGAGGGCGTAGTTGTAGGCTCCGGCTCTGATTCCGCCGCCGCTCATGGCAGGGCCTGCGACTCTACCCATCAGCCATCGAACGCCGGACAGCCCACCTTTCATGACTGCGGTGTTCGCAACTTTCCGGAGATTCTCCCGCTCAGCAAAAAGATCTGTATCCGCTTTCGACATTTTTTGAAATTTTGATTTGTTGGATCGAAGCCTTCGACTCCTGGGAGAGATTTGCGGCAATCGCAAGGTAAGCCTCTGCTTTCCCCCTCCTGTCGTCCAGTGTGGTTCCGCCTTCCGTCCTCGACGAGGCCTCATTCCTTTTCAGGTTTATACCCTTCGATCGAAGGCAATATGCTGCGGCCCCGAGGATTGCCTCGTTCCGGTAAGGGAAGCACCCGACTTCGTAATGGTCAACGAATGGCGCCATGGTGTTGTATCCGTCGACGACGAACTGCAATCCTCGGGCGATCGTCTCTTCGTCGAATTCCACGTCATCGAGCAGGAAGTTGTCTTCCGTCTCTCGATCCATCATGAAGTGCCTGATATCGTCAGATGTTACAATCATTTCTGTGGTTGCTGAGCTCTCCGATTTTTAATTGCCTGCCAAATTCCACCTACGGTAGCTTGCGAAATTTGACCCTCAACCCAGTGGTCATGGAGTGGCTTTGGCATAACGGACTTTACGAAACTGGGTCTTTTCTCGAATGAAACGTCTTTGAACTTGTTGAGCACTATTGGCCACTGATCGGCGGCAGTGACGTATCCTCCAGCGCCCCCGACTACCCCCCCGACTCCGGCGCCGACGGCTGCCCCGCGAAAAAAACCGCGACCAAAAAGTCCACCTGCCAGCCCCCCGATTACTGCTCCAGTGCCGAGACCGAGAGCCGCCCCTCCAATTCCGCCAGTAGTGTTGATGTTACCGGGGGCGAATGGCCTGAAGTTTTTGACAGACTCTAGGAGGGAAGACGTTTTCTGAGTTCCTACCGCCCTGTTGACCCTCTCGATATTGTTCATAACCTCGGACCACTCCCTCTTGATGTCGGAGATGGCTCCGGCGCTGCCTCCAATGGCCGATCCGGAAAGAGCGCCAAGAAAGAGATTCCTCCTCCTGAGCTTTCGTCTTTCCGGGTCTTCGTTGTCGAAATATCCAGGAGCCCTGGTCCCTATCGCTACCCCTACTGGGCCGCCGACAAGCGCCCCGACCACGGACCCAGCAATCGTATCTCGGTGATTGTGGAGTGATCGGGAAACTGCCGTAAATGGGGACGTTTCCTTCATCGCAGGGTAGGTGATAAGATTAGAATTGACCGACTATCCCCTCGCGCATGCCCGACAGGAGACCGCGAAGTCTTTCCCCCGCGGTAGCGGAAGTTGGGATGCTGCGGTAGTCATGGGAGTCTTCCTTCGGGACTGAAACCGGAATATTGCCTTGATAGCGCGAGACTTCACTTCCATCCCCGAAAGCTTCCCGATGTGCGGATATCTCCTTTGACCTCTGGGTTACGGCACTCTGGTTCATATCTTTCTTGGAGACTCTCTTTCCGTCCTGAAGTTGGGGCCTCCTCTTGGAGGAGTCGGCCTTGTTGTCGCGCATAGCAGCGGTGGAAGGACTGGACCTGGCTGGAGTTTTGATCTTTGGTTTTCCGAAGTCCGATTTGGCGCCGTAGGGATCGGCAGTGACTCCCCACGTTGGGGGGCTGACCGGTGGAAGCGGCATTGAACGGGTGTTGCCGGGTCCTTGTTTCGTTCCGCCCGAACCGCCTACCGAGGTGACGCCTCCGGACCCGGTCCTTGGATTAAATCTTGTATCGATAGGCCCTTGTGGGTCATCTTCCGATCCCCCCATCATGTAGCCGGCACCTGCGCCTGCCCCACCGCCAAGAATGGCCCCGAGGATCGCCCGTCCAACCCTTTTGCCTTTGCTGCCGGTGGCTGCCCCAACTGCCGCTCCACCAGCGGCGCCAACGGCACCTCCGATATAGGCTTCCTGATTGTTGGAGACGTGATCCGTGACGGCTCCGAGAATCTCGTCGGCACCGGCCGTCTTAACCCTGTGATTGGCAACCAAGATGACGTGGGACGCAATCTTAAGGATCCTGTCTTGTTTCCGGGTTTCGAGTTCTGCGAGTTTCAGTCTGACGGTGTGGGAGGTAGTGCTCATAAAATTTTGAAGTGTGTTTTGATTGTCCTGTTTTTTCCTGATTTGGTCAATAGGTTTCTGGCTGCGACGCTTAAGACTACAGTAGGCTCAGCGCCTCGTCAAAGATGCTCCTGGGGAGATACAGTCTCGACGAGTTCTCGAAGGCAACCATAGCTGAAACCATGGAAAATAGCTGATCTGCCGATCTGACGGATCCGTCTTCCCGGAACGTCATAAGCACGTCCGCAGTGGAAATCCCCATCCTCATCGCCACAAAGTTGGAATATTGTGAAGGTGAGTTCGGTTGGGCACCGGGAATGCTTCCGATGGTGTCGCTTGCGGGTGCGTAAACAGAGATCACATCGAAGATCGTCCTGAGCTTCCTCTTTACGAATTTCGTCCTGAGATCGATGATACCGGCGCGAAGCCCTTTAGGAAAGGACGGGAATATGTGGTGACCTTTATCATCCCTGCCCAGGGAGAAAAGCCACTTGTCATCGCCCTTCACGTTCATGAGGTTCCGATTCCGGACTCCTACGGTGTTCACCCCCTCTGGGAACCAGGCCTTCTGATTTTCATCGACCTGGGGGGTGACGGACTCCATTTTGATGTCTCCAAAGTCAATGACGTTGTTGTCGTCAATCAGCATCAGGTCGGGGTATTTGAGTCCCAGTGATCCTGCCGTCCTCCACTCGTTCCGAGCTTCGACAAAATCATTGATCTTCGCAAACACCAGACAGCCGGCACTTGCCGCATGAACTCTGGACGCAGCCAGGTTTGCAGGTGCACCGTCCGGGTTCTGCGTTGCGTGGACGTTGATCCCGAACATTCCATTCTGGATCGTGGTGGGAGCCATGTCGTAGGTCTTGTCTTTGTTCCCATCGCGGAACACCGACACCGGGCCGCCCCTTTGGCAGAGGGCCTGGTAGATGCCACGGTGAGAGCTCAAGGTGTAAATGCCCGAAAACTTGCCCTGGGTCAGGATTGCGGCCCCAGCCGAGTTCAGAAGCTTGTCGATCGTGTAATATTTCCCCGGGTAGGTCGTAGCGGCCCAGTTTCCCTTCTGAACCCAGAGTCCAGCCTCTTGGACTAGATGGACGATTCGACACTTGAAGACGTCAAAATCCCGGTTGCTGTTTCGGATCGCAACCACATTGAGAACGCCATTGCCGCGGGGGGCCCAACCTTTTTCGCTCAGGGACCTGGCGAGATCTCCTGCCGGCCCGGGAAACAGGCTGGGGGAGGGAACGAGAATTTGTGGGGTGCCGAGATCCAGAGGTTCAGCGGGCAGAGGAGATGGGACCAGCAATTCATCTTCCGGTTTTGGCGCTGGGGGAGGCGTAGGTGCTGGGGCGAAGTCTTCGATCCTGATTGCCTCCGCCTCTGCAATGGAGCTCTCCTCAAACTCCATCATAAGCTCTTCCTCTCCAGTTCGGAAGATGGAGGGCTCTGAGGCTGGCTTGACCGTGACTGAGGGCCTATTAGCCTCCAGTTTTTCGTTTCGAATCCTGGTGAAGTTCTTACCAACGATATTGATGATCAGAAGAATGAGAGATTGGATGAAAGGGCTCATGATGTGAGACTAGGTTTTGAGAGGTAGGAAGCTGCGGGAGAGTGATGATAGAGAGTGGTGATGGAAAAACAAGAAAGCCGCGAGTGCCTCGAGATTTGAAAATCCCTAAGCGCCCGCGGCTGCCCTTATTCTGCTTCGCAACCGGGGGTCGTATTCCCCGGGGTTTATCAGAAAAACTTGACCTTGGCCTGGCTGAACGGGTTGCCGATCGACATCCCGATACAGGAGTAGATGAAGAACTCGACCATGAAGGCCCTCACGTCAACAAACATGGTGGGCTCCTCAAGCTCGTAGAACTTGCCGACACTTCCGGGCTCGGAAGACATATACATCTCACCGTCTTTGACGATGTCGTCCTTGATGGTGAAGATGAACTTCCGGCCCATCCAGGTCGTTTCGGTGATGCCGCTCTTGAGCATGTCTTCCGCACCAGGACCACCAAAGGCGTCATGGTCGAGCTTCACGAGCTCGAGCGCGGTGTTCACATTCATGAGGCAACGCTCCGTGTGGAGTCGGATCGGGACGTGGTCGTCGGTTCCGTTCAGTCCGCCGGGGGTGAAACCGGTGGAGAGGATCTTGAACGACTCGACAAACGAATCACGGGTAAATCCGACGGCAGAGCCGAGGGGGTTCCGGGATTCGTGGGTGAAATCGTAGTATTGAACCTTGCCAGTGACAGGACTCCTCATGGACCCGTTCCCAAGAACCGTCGCCCAGCTGCCAGTGGTTGGCACCGAGGTCGGGGTCGTGAGGAGGTCGATCGTGTCAAACCACGGGATGTCTTCCGCGAGGGTCATGTCCAGAATGGCATTCTCCTTGTAGAAGTCCTTGAGATCCTTGTCCTGGGTCTCGAGCGTCTTCACGTCCGCGACATAGTTCCTGGTGAGGATCCTCGAGAAGTCCACGCGATACTTGTCACCCCTCATGTAGAAGTTGCGGGGCTGAGATCCAAACGGCACACTCATGGAGAGAGGCTGAAGAACTTCTTTTCCGACGATCTTCACAGGCTGATCGGTGTCAAGCTGCTTGTCGCACTCAGCCACAGTGATGGACTGAGGTGGATGCCAGCGACGAAGGAGACCTTCTTCTCGAATGGTAATCCGAGTAAAGTCGGTCGAAGCTTCTGCAAGCTTCATTCTGACTTCTGGATTAGTTCCCGCTTGCGCGAGCTTTTGGACCATTCCGGCCCTGGCGAGGAGTTCGTTGCTCATGTCTGTCGTGTTTTGAGATTGGATTAAGTTGTTCTCTTCTTCGGATGATGAATCTCGAGTCCTTACTCGGTCACGATGCGCTGTGGCAGCGGGGCGACGAGGATGTAGGGAGTGTCGTAGATGTAGAAAACCGGAGCCAGGCACTTGGCGATCGCAACGACCCCACTGACTGACACGGTTCCGGCTGCGATCTGAGCAACTACCAGCTTGCCGGCGTTATCGCCAGTGACCGGAGAGTAGAGAAGATCGCCCTTTGCGGGAGTGCCGACGAATTGAACCGTCTCGAACTCGATTGGGTTCTGGAAGGAAATTCCCTGGACTCCGCTGAGGTCAACCTGCATGTAACCGTCATTGTGAGCAGGTCGGCCGGAGGAGGGATCAACCGCATCACCGCGGAAGACAAAAGCGTCCTGAGTGATGGCCGAAATACCGAGCACCCACTTGTCGGGGGTCGCTTCGTTCCTTCGCCCGATGAATCCCGCCTGGATTTGCACGCCAGCGGCGGGCTTGAGGACATCTTCGACGACATTGGGGTTAGGCCACCCCTTGCGGAAGTTGACCTTGTTCCTAAGAGAAGGAGAGGTGGTGTGTGCGTTGCTCATGTTGGTGTTCGGAGTGGATTTCCCTTAAAATTCTTCTTGTTATTTGATTTTCTACTTCTTGTCAGGTTGCTGCAAAAATTTTTTTTACTTTTAGTGATATTTTTTATCGACCAAGTGCGAAGGCCGTCAGTGGGTCGAGTTCGTTTGACATATCGGACATTTCGTCCAATCCATCGGCAGACCCGACTTGGACTGCAAAGCCCCCAGAGAAAGATGCGACCTTCCTGATGGTGTCGGCCACTTCTTCCGGGTGGTTCGTGATCCTGTCGACGAAGTCTTCACGAGAGGCGAGCTTCAGGAATCCTTCGCTGATGATGACATCGGCGATTTCTCCTGCTACGTCTTCCGTGATAGCACGCCTTGAGGCTGTAGCCAGCTCCGACTCGAGTCGTGCCACTTTCCTCTTCAGGTCTGGGACTAGGTCCGCCTGCGCTTTCGCTTCACCATAAAGCGACTTGAGTTGATTCAATTTTGTGTTGTCCATCTGTGAGTTTGTCCTTCTATCTGTAGTTTTTTGGGGGGGTTAGATGGCGGGTGCCGGTGCGGGAGGCATCGGGGCAGGAGCCGGAGGCATTGGAGGTGCGCCGCCACCAGGGGCCGGGGCGCCACCGGCTGGGGCACCACCTTCGGCTGAAATTAGTCCCATTCCTTCGACGGCCTGAACCGCTGCGTCTTCCTGAACAACCCCAAGGGCTACGAGTTGCTCAAGAGCGCCAAGTAGCTGTTCGATTGCTGCGTTTGGATCTCCACCTGGAGCGCCACCTGGAGCGCCACCTGGAGCGCCACCTGGAGCGCCACCTTCAGCTCCGCCGGGGGCGGGAGCGGGGGCCGGCACGGGAGCAGGAGGCATGGCACCTCCGTACATCTCTTCCGCGTTCTTCCTGGAGATGTGAACGAGATCAACGATAGAGTTGTGGACCTGGAGTGCGGCTGCGAGTTTCCTTGAATCTCCTGCCTGGGCCGAATTCAGAACGTCAACCGCACCGGTTTCGGTAAGGACTCCCCTGTCGCAAAGGTGATCCATCACGGAGAAGATGTCGTCAACAGATGAACTGCTGGCGATTTTGAAGTTCCACGAAGCTTCCTTCCTGGACTCTGTGTCTGCTCCTTCGGCTTCATCTTCGTCATCGTCATCGTAATCGTCATCGTCATCGTATTCCGCTTCGACTTCACAACCACCGCCACCGCCAGATAGACTCGCGTCGATCTCATTGGCGGCTTCTTCGGCCTCCTCGATGGTCAGTTCGCCGGACTCGACCATACTGGCAAGTGCCTCCGCAGCAACCTGCTCGACATCTTCGCCTGGATCTACAGAGCCTCCAAGCTCAGCGTCGATTTCAGACGCGGCCTCAAGAGCATCGTCCTCGGAAATTTCGCCAGCTTCCACCATCTGAAGGAGAATGACCGCGGCCTGGTCTCCTGGGTTTTGGCCTCCACCTTCAACACCTTCGGCACCTTCGGCACCTTCGGCGCCCAATGACGCATCGATTTCAGCTGCAGCTTCGGCAGCTTCCTCTGGAGTGATCTCTCCGGACTCAACAAGAGCCTCGAGCTCGGCAACTGCCTGCTGCTCCGGATCGATGGCCGACATGTCTTCTGCCGCCTTCCTGGAGCCGGCGACGTAAGCTTCCCTGTACAGCCAGTCAACGATCTGGTCGTCAGAGTAACCGCAATTGGACAGTTCGGCCACTTTGCGGTGAATCTCGCGAGAGGAAACCATAGGCACCTCTTCAACGGAGTTTTCGGCAAGCCTGCGGCCGAATTCCTGATCTGCGGCAAACTGGGCAAGCTTCCTGGAGATGGAGTCCGCCACGTTTTCCGAGATGGAATGGCTGGTTTGTCCGATCGGTGCTGCCGATTTCCTGCTTGCTGCTGCTGGAGTCCCGGACTCGCCTTGGATCTCCTGAAGGATGAGATAAAATGGGTCCTGATTCAGGGCCGCAATTTTGGACGACGGAGACACGAGATTTTTCTCGTGCTCCTCAATTGGAGGGTTGGGATGACCCTCGGGGGTGCCGTCGTCAATGTGAACGCCAATCTTGGTCAGCTCATCGCCGGGGGCGGTAGTGGCATCCTCGACGCCACCCGGAAGCATTTCCGACACTAGGCTGTCGCAAGTCCCATGTGACACAGGAGACTCTTGGCTGGACTGATCTTCGGCGATTTTTCGCGCCCCGGAGACGACGATCCTCTCCAGGTCTCCGATCAGTGTTTCAAATTCTGCGACTTTTCTGCTCATGATGATGGGTGCTTATCAAAAACTTTCTACTGGTTGTCTGCGTGTGTCTACCCCCACGTAAGGGTTTTTTAAAAACCATAAATAATTACTCAGAGGGCCTTCATGGCTCCTCCCTCTCCAAACTCTTCTGCCAATCGGCATGCCGCCGACAATTTGTAGGCAAGGAATTCGACTGCCATGGACATCTGCCCCGGAGTCAAATCCCCGGAGCTCTGAATGCTGGCCCTCTTCAGGGATGCGACTTTTACAGCCTGAGACCTGAGAGCCGATGAGGTTGACATAGAGTCGACGACTTCTCTTTCGTCTCTTGAGTGAATGGGTAGATGCTTGGCGCATCCGAAGTTCCCGGGCTCCCACCTGACATTGGACAGGACTGCCGACTCGAGACCATTCTCCTGGGCCCAGCTGAAACCTCTTGACGCAAGTTTCCTGGACACCGCATGACAATCCATAGGATCTGCGGATCCAGCCATGGCGACCTTAAAGAATTCCCTCGGGGGCAGAATCACTTTGCGATCTGCGAGCCAGGACATTGACTCCTTTGGGGAACCCGCCCTGGACAGGGTGTTTGCAACTGCAGGCGGGAGGACTGCATCTTCTGATGGGTCTCCGGTTCCAATGACCACGCCCATCCCGGCGATTTGCTTCTCCGCTGCCGAAAGCTTCCTGAAGATTGAGGAGCGGAACGGATCGATTCCGGTGCCGTGAAGCTCCTCATAAAACCTGGCCAGTTCGGCGCCACCCATCACTCCGGCCTCCGCGGCATGAGCAACCTTCCTCAGGTGGAAGGCAGTCATGTCAGCTCCGATCCCGACCTTGGAGATATCTTTGAACTTGCCCTTTCGGTTGAAGACAAAGCATTTGGATCCGTCACTCAAAATGGAATTCATCCCATAGGGGTAGGACGCCTCCTTACGGACATGCTCGCAATAACCATCAGGAGGCGAGAACGTCTTTTGCGAACACTTGGAGCATTCGTCATAGTCACACTCAAACCCCATGCTGAACGAGACGAGATTGCCCGCCTCGATGTCTCCCAGCCAGTCAGCACACTTATCGTGCCTGGCCGAGATCAGAAGTTCGACCCTTTGCATCTCATCCCACAGAGCCGAGTCGACGACGGTCCCTTCCCTTAGAGATGGATCCTCAAAGACTCTGTCGTTTGCCAGTTTGATGTAGGATTTGTGATCCCGGAAAAGATAGGCATCAGATACGAAAGTCGGGTGAGCAATCTTCAGGAATTTGTGCTCAAAGGCGTCTCCGTTCTGATTTGAGCCCACTGACTCGAATGTCCCCATTGCCGCAAGATGAATAAGAGAGTGCCCTTTTTCCGGCTTCAGGTCGCGCCACTTGTCGGCGATGGAAGATGAGGCGACCTTTCTCCGCTTCGACCAATCATCCACGATTGAAGGAACGGGTGTTCCGCCTGCCCAGTCAAAGCTGGCGACTTCGATGATTTTCCTTGCTGACATCTTATTGGTTTGCGGCTGTTGCTTGGAGATCCTGGGTAATGGCGTCGAGCCTGTCTGTCATGCTCTTGTTGAATAGATACTGAACACCGGAGCCTACAGCATAGCCTACACCGACGCCGCCCAAGGTTCCGCCCGTCCTGAAGGCCATGTTTCTGACCGGATTCCCATGATATTGACTAACGGACCTGTTCATTGCGCTCCGGTCCGACTTGAGTTGGCGAATTTGATCTTTTGAAGCATTAATCAATCCCTTCGTCGCGGGGTCGAACGGATTCATGATCCTGCTGGCTGAAGCCGCAGGGTGTCTTATCGCTTGCCTGAGAGTCGGCATCGGTCTTGCGTTCACAATTTTACGATAATTAATGTCGTCCTTATGGGCTCTGATTCGGTCTGAAAATTCATTCAGGGCTCTCCCTTTGGAGCTTGGGTCCGCTATGATTCTCTGGATTCGCTGGCTCTGATTCTTGAGGAATGGACCCCTGACGTGACTTCCGGATTTAACCAGGCCCACCCCGTGGATGTTGCCGCGATGTGGGTTCCATTGTTGAAACTTGTCAGACCCCTTCCATCCGGCAACTCCGCCTACGACGGCACCCCCGCCTTGCCATACTCCACTCGTCCCGGGCCCGGAAGCCGCAACGGAATATGCAGTTGCATCGTCTTTGAGATCTTCGAGGACTTTTCCCTCTTTTCCGAGAACTTTGCTCTTGGTAATAAGCTTACCCTGTCTTTCGAGTTCGGCCTTCTGCTCTGCTCCAGCCATTTCTTCTGTGTTTTTGCTTTCGACGTTACTCACGAGCTCTTTGTATTTCTCAAATGCCGGCTGGGCAAATCCAGCTATGGCACCGGCACTTGCCGCATAGCCCAGCATCGTCCTGAACTTTCTCCGGCGGAACTCATCTTCGCTTTCCCACTCCCTTTTGGTCTGAGATACCGCACCTATGGTCCCGGCGGCCACAGCTGCCAAGCCTCCCCTGGCCAGATTGGATTGTGTCCCGGAGCCGGAGAGCACGGACTTAACGTCTCCCCATGACATAGCCTCCTTCCTTGGCATGGCGGAAAGAATGACGACTTTGAGTTCTCCGGCAAGCGGCTCGAACTCTTTCATTGTCTGGATATACAGGTCTCGATGATTCATGGGTTATGAGTAGCTGGGCTGGGATACGTTTTCGCCTGAGAAGTCCAAGTCGGCGCTATTCTTGAGCGCAACCATGGCAGCCAGGATTCTCTCGGTGACTTCCGCTTCCCACGCCAGGGCAATTGCTTCGGGGTTTCCCATCTGAACGGAGTTGAAGCTTTTACTCAAGCCTGGGCCCGAAAACCCAGAAACGACTCCGGACACGGTAGTTGGGAACGTGAAGGTTGCACCTGCTCCATCGGAGATTACACCTCCGGTCGAGACGTCCGGCTCTCCCATCTGAGAGATCCATCTTGACTCCTCCGGAAGGAAATCCTCGGTCCTGATGGTGACCACGTAGCTTCCGTTTACGACATTGCGATTCGATCTGACTTTCATAGACTTGATGTCGGTGGTTACGATTACGTGGGGGGGGGAAGCTGACCGCGGGCCTTCATGACCTTTTCCTGCAGGGTCACGATCTGATCTGCGGTAAATGGATCTAGGGCCCCATCGCCGGCCAGAGTGCTGCGAATAATTGACCTGGCTACCGAGGTGTTTGATGCTGCCTCAGGGCTAAGCCTGACCAGGGTCGAATAGGCTTCCTTGACGTCATTGGGGTTTGCTGCCGAAATGATGTCATCATTGGCCATCAGGTCTGAGAGCACAGAAGACTGAGCAAATGCCCTGGCGTCGTCAACGTCCTCAGCCTTCAGGTTTTCAATTCCGCGATCTTTCCTGAACCTTTGAGTCGCGGCATCTCCAAACTCTTTAGAGATATTCTCGATGTGCGCTTCGTTGATTGCCTGATTGGACGGAGAGTCGACCAGGTCCGTTGCCACCATCAGATCTCTCTGGATCCCCTGGACGGAGTTGGGCCGGTATTCCGAAGTCAGCATATCTCGGATCATGTTCTCGGCAATTGGAGCGGCAGCCGACTTCCGAGAGCTGGAGATAAACTTGTCAATGGCCTTCCCCCTGTCTTCCATCTCGGCTGTCATCCGGGTTTCGTCTCCGACCGCCTCTGCGTATTTCCTGGTGAACTCGAGAATCTCACCGACGAGTTTGACCTCACGGGGATGGAAAGACTCGGATACGTATTTGCCCGAATAAGACTTGAGGTCTTTCAGGCTCTCCTGGTTGGAAAGACCGGCGGCCTTCCTCACTGACTCCAAGATCGGAATGGCGGACTCCCCATGGATTGACATCGCTTCGAATTCGAATCCTTTAAAGTTGGGGCGGAAGTAGCTGGACCGAAACGTCTCAGCCAGTCTGGTTCCCGATTCGATAGCCCCGTCGAGTGCAGCCTCTTTTCTTCCGCGAATGTCGGACCTGCGCCGATTATCGGTATCGACAACGGAGCAGATCCTTCTGGGAATCGATTCCGGGCCTGCGAAGTATCCCTGATCCTGAGCTACAGCCTTCTCGGCCACTTTACGGGTCTTTTCCGTCACCCACATTGGTCCAGTCCTTGGTAATGGATCGGAGACACTCGCCACTTTTTGTGCCGGAAGCGGGACGTCTTTGAAAAGCATCTTGAAGACCTTCTCCTTGTCTGCGAGAGGGATTGACGATTCCTTGTCGCTCGCCGTTTTGATATGGCTCCTGATGAAAGTGATGTTGAACGCCTCAACCAGGCGATCGGTCATCTCGGCGTTCAGTCCGTGATTGAGGGCTGCAACCTTCACGGAATTATTTGGGTCTCCCCGGTCCTTGGAATGAAGTGCTGCGGCCTCCTTTAGGGCCTTTACGATCTTTTCCTCAGTGGGGCTCAAAAACAGGTTCATGTAACAAGTTTCGGCCCTTTGCCTGAAGACTGCAAGGCCCTAGTTTACGAGGCCCGCCTGATACCATCCCTTAGTGATGGTCCCGAGTTGCCCTTCTTCTTTCCTTCGTTTCCCGGAGCTTCGAGATCCAAGAGGTCTTCGATTCTTTTTCTGCCGGCTTCGGTCTTGAGTGAATCCAGCGAAATAGAGGGACCTCCATCTTTCTGGGTCGTGTTCTTCCCTCCAAGGAAATCCTCCTCCTGGGGTTTTGTTGCCACAGCATCCAGGAAGTCCTGCATCCTCTTGTGTCCGTCGTCTTTCTGTCGATCTTCCTCTACGGACATCCTCTGGGCATTTGCTGAGATAACTCGAGACTGGACATCATTCATCTCGAGGAAAAACTCCAGATGGGACTTCTTCGGGACTGAATCCCCCATTCGAAGGTGAGCGGCGGCCTCTGCAGCCTTGGCACCCATTTGAGAGAAAATGAACCTGGCTGTCTCTTCAAATTGCTCTTCGTCCTGATCCGACTTGATACAGGTGCAGATATCCAAAAGACTCACTCCACCCAGGAATGCGGCCGAAACCCACGACGCTTCTCTCCTTGCACCCAGAGATCCGGACTTATCAAGGTCCTGTGCGAATTGAGCCACCAAGGTAGACAATTTGTCTCGACTGGACAGACTCGAGTGGACATCGAAGAAAATCTCGAGATACCCGAGAACGGCGTCCACATCGAGAGAGAACTTGTCCGCAATCTCATCCGGGATCAACCCGGCTACCGTGTAGGCCTTGATCCTCGATCCTATCCCGTGCCTGTCGTTGTGGTCGTAGATCTGGAAGACCATCGAGATCACTTCCCGCCACCTCCTTGATGAGCAGGTCCCTGACGCGAGGAAGACAAATAGGTTTTCCACTAGCTCGTCGTCTTCCCATTCCGGCATTCCCCATTGTGCCCCTCGGTTCCGAGATGATGTCCACGCCTGCACGTAGATTGATGCCTGCCGGTGCCTCCAGTCCGGGTGATGCCAGATAACCGCTCTTCCGTCGCAAGGTCTGTCCAGTCTAGGGACTCTGCCGGATTCAGGGTTTGCGGCGATCACGGCTCCTGCCCTGGACAGGGCTAGGGCATTTTGCGTTGAGAGTGACATCTTCTACTCGTAGTGAAATCCAATCACTTTTTCAAGTAAGGATTGAGGTTGCTGAAAGTTCCTTTGTGCAAAATGCCCTGGGGCCCCGCAGATACCTGGCTCTTCCATTTCCCGGGTCCTTGGACTGCTTCCGGGTTAAACGTCGAGAGGTTGCTGCCTGTGGCCACGGTTGCCATGGATCCAGCACCGAATCCCACACTGCGCCTGATCGACTGTCCGGCTGTGACTTTTTTCTTGGCTATGTATCGCTTCCCCCAAAACGAAGGAGATCCGACACCGGAAAACCTGCCCGCCGACACCCTTTTAAAGCCTTCGGCGATTGGAGCTTTTCCGGCAGCCACAGCTCTACGGGCGGCAAATCTTCCCCCAAGTGAGATGACGCCTCTTACGCCCCTCAGGCCGATCTGGGCAATTCCCCCTACGAAAACCGGAGTGGCTGCATTGAGCAGAAAGGATCCGGTATTTGCAGCCGCTCCTCCATAAGATCTCATCGCGGCACCGGTATTACCCCGGGCTTTTTCCTGGTTCCCAACCATGACTCCCCCGACGGCATCTACGGCCGGCCGGAGAAGCCAGTTCATTCCTTTGTCCAGGACATTCCCGTTCCTGGCTTTCGTTGCCATACTGTCTCTGAGCGACCTGGCTTTTTCTCTGGCGGGGTCCTTGCCGATAGATCCAACCATATCTTTAAAGAATGCGAGCTTGGTGTTTGAGCCCATTATCTCCGACATTGGGGAAATCCCATTGGCCGTGAGGTTTACTCCCCCCGGCGCCGGCATCCTGGGTTTGATCGGGGGCTGGGATCCAGGCCTTTGAGGCCCGGCCCCAATCGTTTTCATGCCTCTACCTTGAGGGTCAAAGTCAGGGTTGGGGAGTTGGCCAATTCGGACGCCACCGCCAATTGTCCTGGTCCCAGTGAGGTCTCCGGCCGGGGTTCCTTTGAAGTCTTGGTCCCCTGGTTGGGGGCCTTGAGGGGTCTGAGGATTTTGGGGGTTGCCACCTCCCATGTCCATCGTCTTTGTCCCATCAGTTGGCTGACCCACGAGACTGGATCCTCCAAACCCCTGGCTCACTGCTTCCTGTGCTGCATTGGCGGAATCACTCGACGTCATCCCGGGCTGAGGTTGTGGCCCCGATCCGAAGACCTTGGGGGAGCCTGCGGGATTCATGGTCCCACGGCTCTGCCTTGACCTTTCAAGTAGGGAGGTTGGCTGAACAGGGGCTACACCGCCACGGGCCTCATTTGCCCCTGCGGTTGCCTGTGCCAGGGCTTGTTCCGTGGGCATGCCATTGATTGTGCCCCTTCCACGATCTGGTTGGGCCGCCGGAGCCGCCCCTTCAGGTCCCGGCGCAATCCCTGGTGCTGCTGGAGGCGCGGCCGGGTCAACCGGTGCGCCCGGAACCCCAGGTTTAGGTGGGGCCTCTGGGGAAATCGGAGGTGGGGCCTCTGGTGATGGCAATGGAGGTGCAACTGGTGCAACTGGTGCCGCTGGGGGGGCTACTGGGGCCTCTGGGGAAATCGGAGGTGGGGCCTCTGGTGATGGCAATGGAGGTGCAACTGGTGCAACTGGTGCAACTGGTGCAACTGGTGCCGCTGGGGGGGCTACTGGG
>Ga0209702_10001265_pt1 | contig 49044 bp, 36 predicted proteins | sample FRY01_FD_187210 | JGI IMG/M metagenome (GOLD analysis project Ga0209702, IMG submission 187210) | Freshwater microbial communities from Lake Fryxell liftoff mats and glacier meltwater in Antarctica - FRY-01 (SPAdes) (version 2) | ecosystem: Environmental > Aquatic > Freshwater > Ice > Glacier... | reverse complement strand
CTGCAAAGATCTCACGCCGATTCACTCGTGGCATTGTAACTCTCCTCACCCAAAGACAACGAACTCATTCAGCAAAACAATGTAGACGACGCAGTTTCCTTTGTCAAGGTGACTGGTACCTGCTGTCTCTGCGAATTGAAGGAAAACGCGAGGTTTCCCGCGAAATCGAGCACTATGACCTGTCAGCTATTCTTGCAGTCGGCTTTCGAGTCCGATCGGCTCGCGGTACACAATTCCGTCAATGGGCCACCGCCCGCCTGTCGGAATACCTGGTGAAAGGATTCACCATGGACGACGAGCGGCTGAAGAATCCGCCCGGTCCTGGTCTGCCTGATTACTTCGACGAATTGCTGGAACGCATTCGAGATATTCGCGCCAGCGAACGACGAATGTATCTGCGAGTCAAAGAAATCTTTGCCCTGGCATCCGACTACTCAACTACCGAATCGCACGCTCAACTGTTCTTCAAGACGATTCAGAACAAGCTGCACTTTGCCGCGACAGCCAAAACTGCGCCACAACTCATCACGGAATGCCAGATTTCGGCAGATTTCGGTGCCATGGGCAGATTTCGGTGCCATGGCAGATTTCGGTGCCATGCACTCCAGATTGTTGTGAGAAGCCACCATCACGCCATCACCGATCCCGACGGTTCGGTTCTGCATTCGAAATCGAAACGATTCAAGAATTGCGACGTTCGGCGTAGACTATCGACTATCACGAATCCACGATAAACTGAATGCCAAACACACAACGCCGAGACTCTCAACGAAACTAAAAATTGCATGAAGAACGAAGTCATTGCCTCGCATTTTGAATTGCTGGCAGATCTGCTCGAAATCCAGGGAGCAAATCCATTCCGAATTCGAGCATACCGCAACGGCGCCCGCACCATTTCTTCGACGTCTGAATCGATGGACGACATGGTTCGTTCAGACCGCGACCTGACGGAAATGACTGGCATCGGCAAAGACCTGGCTCGGCAGATTGTCGAAATCGTGACGACCGGAAGACATGCAGCGCTTGAGGAACTGAAAACTCAAATTCCCAACGGCGTGCTGGATATGTTAAGAATTCAGGGCGTTGGACCGAAGAAGGTTTCCATATTCTTCAATGAACTGGGCTTGAAGTCGCTGGCGGAATTGAAAGCGGCTTGCGAAGCGGGACGATTGCGAGAACTGAAAGGTTTCGGAAAGAAGACAGAAGAATCCATTCTGGCGAATATCGATCTGGCAGCCACGCAGGGCGAACGAGTGTCGATTGCTGATGCTCGAGCTGCAGCCGAAGCGATCGTTGAAGACCTTCGTCAACTTCCCGAAGTGGAACAAGTCGCCGTCGCTGGCAGTTGCCGTCGCCGTCGAGAAACCTGCGGCGATCTGGACGTGCTGGCGACGTGCTCTGATCCAGGCCCACCGATGGACAGACTGGCCGCGCATCCGCTTGTTGAAACGGTGCTGCAACGCGGCGACACAAAGCAGCGTGTCCGTTTGAGAACGGGTATTGAACTGGACTTGCGTGTCGTTCCTCAGTCATCATTCGGTGCGGCAATGCAGTATTTTACGGGGTCAAAAGAACATAACATCGTCGTTCGGCAGCGGGCCAAGGATCTGAATCTTAAGGTGAACGAATACGGCGTGTTCCGAGGCGAAGAACAAATCGCCGGCCGCACTGAAGAAGACGTTTATGCCGCGATTGGTTTACCGTGGATTCCCCCGGAGCTGCGGGAGAATCGCCATGAATTCGAATGGGCTGACGCGGGCAAATTGCCAAAGCTGATCACCTGTGACGATATTCAGGGTGATCTGCACATGCACACGACGGCCTCGGACGGTGCGGCTACGATTGAAGAAATGGCACTTGCCGCCAAAGCTCGCGGATTGAAGTACATCGCCATCACAGATCACAGCAAACGTGTTTCCATGGCGAACGGGCTGGATGCAGGTCGGCTGAGGGAACACTGGAAGAACATTCGCGAAGTCCAATCCCGCGTCTCGGGGATCGATATTTTGTGCGGCATCGAATGCGACATTCTGGAAGACGCGACGATGGATCTTCCAGATGACGTACTTGCCGAAGCCGACTGGGTGATTGCGGTACTACACTATGGCTTGAAGCAGCCTGGCGAACAGATTATGAAACGTTTGCTGAATGCAGTGAAGAATCCGCACGTCGATATCATTGGACACTGCACCGGTCGCATGATCAGCCGTCGTGAAGGAGCCGACGTCAACTTTACGGATCTCTTAAAAGCTGCCGCCGACCATCGCGTGATGATGGAAATCAATGCTCATCCAAGTCGTCTGGATCTGGATGACATTCATGCGGCGGCGGCGAAGGATCTTGGCATTCCCATCGTCATCAGCACCGATGCACACCGTGTGAATGGATTCGAAGTCCTGGAATACGGCGTCGATCAGGCTCGCCGTGCGGGTTTGACAGCGAATGATGTCGCGAACACAAAGTCGTTGAAGGATTTTCGAAAGCTGTTGAAATAATCGTTCTTTGCTTTGCGGCGTTTTTCAGGAGCCCTCTGAATGTTGAACCGACTTTCCAAATCTCTCTTTGCAGCATTCACGATCATGGCAACAGGATTTTCATCCAACGCAGGGCCAGCCCGTGGAGATGATTTGCTGCTGGAATTGCGTTCGCAGCAACGCGAACCTGGCAGTGACGCATGGGAACACCAGACGAAAAATGCACAATGGCAAACTGCGAAAACGGCGGTCATCGTGTGCGATGTGTGGGACAAGCATCATTGTCTCAACGCTGTCCGCCGACTTGAAGAATTCGCACCTCGCCTGAATGATGTGTTGAAAGAAGCACGGCGGCGTGGCGCGATAATCATTCACTCGCCAAGCGATTGCATGCCGGCATACATCGATCATCCGGCGCGAAAACGGGCCGTGAGCGTTCCGCGTGATAAAGCCACGCCGGCGGATGTTGAATTCTGGTGCTTGAAGATTCCGGCCGAGGAACAAGCGGCCTATCCAATCGACCAATCTGACGGTGGCGACGACGATGATCCCGCAGAACATGCGAAATGGGCGGCCGAACTCACGGCACTTGGACGTAACCCTGGTCTGCCATGGAAAACACAGTCACAAATCATTGAGATCGATGCAGCGCATGACTTCATCAGCGATAAGGGTGACGAAGTCTGGAACATCCTGCAGTCACAGGGCATTGAGAATGTCATTCTGACGGGCGTGCATACAAATATGTGTGTGCTGGGCCGTCCCTTTGGTCTGCGGCAGATGGTGCGCAATGGCAAAAATGTTGTCCTGATGCGTGACATGACTGACTGTATGTACAACCCGAAAAGCTGGCCGTTTGTTGATCATTTCACCGGCAACGATCTGATCATTTCTCATGTCGAACGCTATATCTGCCCCACAATCACCAGCAATCAGATTCTGGGCGGTATCGCGTTTCATTCGAAATTTGATACTCGATCGCTCCCGACGAAATCTGCATCGAATACCAATGACATGCACGAAGAGACATTTCATCAACAGTGGACAACGGCAAACATCGGGACTCCGTGGCACTTAGCGACACAGGGGAAAATTCAGCAACACAGCGGCGTTGTCTGGTTGCGTTGCACTGTGCGTTTGCCGAAAACCTGGATCGCTGATGATGGTGTCACACTGCGGTTACCTGCATCAAAGTCCACTGCGACAGCCTGGATCAATGGCGTGCCGTTGCTTCAGAATCAAACGACTGATCCACGAGAAGCCACGATTCCTGCAGAAGCAATTGTTGCCGATGACATCAATCTCCTGGTGCTTCGCATAAATACCCCTTCGAATGTTGAACATCTTTATTCAGCACCGGTACTGATCAGCGGTCAGCAAAAACTGCCACTCGAAGGACGCTGGCAATTTCGTCTTGGCGACGATGAAACATGGTCCAATATTCCTTTGCCTGCAAAATTCGGCATGGGATCGGATGTTTTGTTTGAGCCGCGTTGAAACCAGCAAAAATTGCCGCGCGAAACTGTTCCAGCTTTGCCAGCGGTAGTCCTCAGAACTTGTCAGAATTTCACGACCAGCCTCACGATGGAAAGCCAGAGCGACGATCGAACTCATGTGGTACGGTCACAAGTTCACTGACTCATCATCAGCGAACTGGTCAAGGATGGCTCTTAGTGCGAACGGCGAGGATGGCCGTGGAAAATATTATCAAATTTCTCCCTCGGGATGCTGTGGCGTTTCTGCGAATAGCAGACAGCGATGCACGTTTCCCGATCCGACCAATTTCAGAGGGCTCGTTCCTCATTGGTCACGGGTCTGCTTGTGATCTGCGCTTAGGCGATCACGAGGTGCCGGCTCTGCATTCGATTCTCCGTGTCACACGAACCTCGGCCTCCATCACGCTGATGGCAGAACGGCCGGAATTGTTCGTCAATGGAGAATCCGTGCCACGAGCCGTATTGCTTGATGGTGACCTTGTTGAAATTGCCGACGTGCGAGTTGTCTTTCGCTTCGTCAACGAAGAATCAATGCCGGAGTCACTGCCCACAGCAGTATCCGCAGCACAGGACGATCATTCTGCAATCGAATTGGAGAAGGTAGAAGAATTGACCGTGCCGGATCTCGTCACTGGCCTTGAAATTGAATTTGAACTGCTTCGCGATCTGCAGAACACCAGCACGGAGACGATGGATTTATTGATCAATGCCGCTCGAAGATCAGCCGAAGGAGCTTCCATCAAATTGGCTCCGCCGTCGTTACGTTTAGTTGGACAGGAAGAACGATTCGAAGCAGCAGACCGTGAAAAGCTCCAGGAAATTGCGTCAAGAGTCAAACAACAGGAATCGCGTCTTGGCGACGTCTGTCATGTGCTGGAGCAGATTGTCTCACAGCAGCAAATCATGACAACGGCCCTGCAGACCATGGCGGATCGGCTGACCGAACTTCGCAATTCAGCCACTGGCGAACTGGCCACTCGCCGAGCCAGTGCGTAGCTGAACTCGTCGAGAGTTTCGGCGAGCCAGCCATTTGCCGAAAGTCTTGACGACTTTCGCTACATATCGCCCCGAAATCCAAGCTGCTTCTAAATGCTGGAAATCCAGGCACGCATTTCATCGACGGTCGAAAAAACCTCCAGATGTCGACGGCAGGCCGTTGAGAGAAATCCTGTTTCCGTCATCTTGTCCAGCATAACGACAAGCCCGTCATACAGGCCACCGATGTTGAGCACTTTGACTTGTCGCGTGTGTAGTTCCAGTTGTGCCCATGTCACCGCTTCAAAAAGTTCCTCAAGCGTTCCGTAACCGCCGGGCAAGGCAATGTAAACATCCGCCAGACTGTGCATCAACGCTTTTCGTTCGTGCATATCGACGGTCACCCGCATCTCAGCAACGCCGCTGTGCATAAGTTCCGGGCGAGCCAGTTGGCGGGGAATGACACCAACGATGCTGCCGTTTTTCGCCAGAACGGCATCAGCAATGACACCCATAATTCCGGTGCTGCCACCGCCGTAGACCAGCGTATGGCCGTATTCTGCAATCAATGAACCCAATGTTGCTGCCGCATCGGCGAACTGTTGAGAGTCACCAGACCGTGAACCACAGAAGACGCAAATGTGAGCCATTTGCGGTTTACTTCTTTCCTACGGCAAGTTCGCGTTCAATGGCCTGACACAAAGTCTTCACGGAGTTCACTTCCCCCTGCATCGTCGTGGTTGGGAAGATCAGCTTTGGTACTTGTCCTGAACCAACTCGCTTATACAAATCGACGTGACGACCGATGTACTGATTCGGCACCCCAGAAGCCATTTCCGTTTTCAGCCGCTCTTTATCGACTAGTGTCTCGGCGTACTGTCGAGCCGCAGACTCAGTGCGACTGCTTTGGAACATCCAGTCGTGAAACGTCTGGAATTTGGAAGGATCAACACGCCACACGGCAATCGCGATTCGTGCCAACTCACAGGCACCGGGATGCCCACCGCCGGAAGCGGCTGGATTGCACTCTTTCTCCAACGGGACCGGCAGAACAAATATCGCCAGATCGTCGCCGTAATGTTTTTGAGCTCCAGCAATTGCTTGATGTGTATTTCGGCAATGCGGGCAGGTGTAATCGAACATCTCGACGAAAACGTACTTCGCGTCTGTCTTGCCGAGCAATGGCCATTGTTGCACATCCAGCGTGAATCGGTTTCCCGCAAATGTCAACAATCGTCGTGCCGGAACCACTGGAGCAACTGCTTCCGGAACTTCAGGCGTTACCGGGGCTGACTTTTCGTCTGCGGGTGTCGATTTGCTGGTTTCAGACGCAGTCGTTTCATCTTTCTTTTCAGTGTCGGAACTCTTTGCATCTTCGTTTGATTCTGGCGTTGCATCGTCCTGCACTTCGGATTTTCCTGACTCAACTGCCACTGCCGTTTCGTCATCCGCAGAGGCTGGCATAGAAAGCAGGAGGTGAGTGAGCTGCAATAATCGTGGAGGAGCGATGAACAGTAAAGTTGTGGCAACAGAGGGCTGTTCTTCCTTTGGCTTTGCTTGCTGAGAGTCGTCGGTATTGGGCTTAGAAGGAGCGACGCTTCCAGAAGAGGCCGTATCGGATGTCACTGGTGGTTCAAATACTTCACCAGGAGCAGCGAACGCTTCTCCGGGAGCTTCAAAAACACCACCGGGAGCTTCAAAAACACCACCGGGAGCTTCAAAGGCATCGCCCGGAGCCGCGAATACATCGTTGCCATTTTCATCAGTTGTCACTGCATCCACAGAAACCGGATCGTAATGCACAATTTCAAACTGATCAGCTTTGGGTGTCACAACCTGGATTGCAACCAAGGCTGCAATCCCCAGCACGCTGGCACCACCAGACATCAACTTGATGCCAGGAGCACAAAGTTTTGAACTCAACATTGTTGCAGCCAGAACAATGCCGCACGTATGAACCACAAGGCAGTAAGGGCAATAGTGCTTCAGGACAAAAATCTGCAACCCAATAAACCATAGTGCAGCCAAGCCAGCACTGACGCTGCCCAATGTCATGCCGCCCCAAACCATCTGGCGCAAACGTTTTGGACCCGGGACTCGAGCGAAGGCGAGAAGTGAAACCAAAGTCGCATACAAGCCGGCGGCTGGAACACTGACGGGAATTCCAAACACTTTGGACCAGTGGCTGGTCAGAACGTGTCCGCAGTCGATCACATCTCCGCCGCTGCAACCAAAGACCTGGCCCATGCTGAAAGCGGTGTACGCGAGGTAGACGGAGATCGAAAATCCTGCGACACACAGGATCCCCAATGTCCACACAAAGCGTGATGCTGGCAAATCAGCCTCCACTCGTGACTCCGCCGGAGACGAATCTCCTGCCGCAGAGGCATAAGGGTTGGACCGTCCAGACGGCAATCCATCTGAACGACCTGACTCAACATTGGACGTCCCCACGCCCGAATTGTCGAAAGACGGCTGCATTTGACAGTTCCCAGTACGATGAAACCAACACAAACTTGGCCTGTACTATTGAGCAGGTAATGAACCGTCGAGCGGCTTACCACAGGAGCCCAAATAAAGGACAGGAGCCCAAATAAAGGACAGGAGCCACGCCACGACTCCCCAGTCCGGCGATAAAGTCAACCTATCCTAGTATTGGAAGTGACCTCACTTCAAAATCGTAGCAGTAAACAAGTTGATGCCAAATACCTTTTTTCCCCACAGTACGTTTTCCCAAATTCCCCTGACTGGATTTCAGTGCAAGTCCGGCTTTGTTAGCAAACAAAACGGAATCAAACGAATCGTTGATACTCGAAAAACACTTGCAAACCTAAAAGTCGAACGTTGGATTCGCGTCCCAATCTATCAATTTCACCTATACCAAAAGTTTATTCCAGTGGTGTCAGAGAAGGTTCGCGGATCTCTGACCACTATCGACTTTTCCCGATCAGACGGCGACGATGCAGGGCAACCGTTGCCTCAGCGACTCCAAGTTCTTCGGCTAACTCTTTGTTTGTCACCGTACCCATCCGCTTGATGATGGCCTTTGTCCACTGAATCGACTTTTGCTGTTGGGTTGCAGGTATTCCGAGTTCTTGACGTTTTGAGCGGACATGTCGACGCCCACGTCCTGTCGCGGCTGAAATCACGGTATCGGATTTCTTCCCCAGCATCGCCAGTTCGCTCTTTGTCCATGGTCGTCGAGGTTTCCCGGTTCCGCCGGACGAAGCTATGCCCTGTGAGTGACGTTTTGAGCTGACGACGGAGTCCGATATGCCAAGTTCTTTCGCAAGAACGGCATCAGGGACCTTTCCGAGTTGTTTAATTTCAGCCGCTTTCCAGTGATGCTGAGCGAGTTCTCGTGATTTCCCAAAGGGCGGTATTCCCAGGGACACCCGTTTCGAAAAAGCCGCGTTGTTCGTCACACCAACGACCTTGGCCGCCTGACTGTCGGGCATCGTACCCAGAATGGCGATCCTTTTCGCGGTCCATTCAACTTGCCGCCACGCCAGGATACCGCGACGTTTTCTTGCCTCTTGAACGAGGTATAGCGAAACTCCGAACTCCGCAGACAGCGATCTATCGGAGACCATTCCCAGCTTTTTGACAAGCGCCTTTGGAAGCGCGGCCGCTTTCTTCACCATCTGTACGATCCTCCGTTTTTTAATAACAATGCGATTCTTCGCGAGATAAACCCTCATGATCACAGCTTGAACCGGACTCTATAAAAACGGTCTTCGCAGTTCTATCGATGGCACATTCTTTGGAGATTGCGAAGGGAAAGAATTCGTCATGCCGTCCGTCTTCAATGCTGGCCGTTAGGCCACCTTCATGGTCAGAGGCAGCCTTCGAAATACTTTTGTTTTGAATCGAAACAGGATAAAATTCGAATTCGCTTCGCTGATCGTCAAGGGAATCGCGACCGCCGTGCTGTTCATCGCGATAATTTTTTAATAGCGTCTTTGCATCGCCTGAGCGTATTGCACTTTCATCAAAAAAAATGACCAGGCAAACCCATTCCACGAATGAGGCATTATTGAGCAAACTCTGTCGTCGCGATGGGACTCAGAGTGACTGGCGGGCGTTCTATTCGCAGTATCAGGATTTGATTCGCACATGGTGTTTGCAGTTCGGTGTCAACGCCAGCGACATGGACGACATCTTTCATGATACGCTGCTGAAGCTGATTGCCAGTCTTCCCACTTATGACGCCGCAAGTGGCCATCGCTTTCGAAGTTGGCTCAAGACTGTCGTTCGAAATGCGTTGATTGACCGATTGCGAATGCTGGAAAACAGTCCGTTTCCAACGCTGCTTGGTGACGGAAGTTTGCTGTCATCGCCAGAGAACAGTCACAGCTCTGTAAGCGAAGGCATCGACGCATTGGCGGATCAGATCACAGAACGGAGTACGTCTGCCGCTGTGATTCTGTCACGCTCGAGATTGCGCGTGACAGAACCGACGTGGGACGCATTCATCCGCCGCGAACTGCTGGGAGAACAGGTTGCAGAAATCGCGACGTCGCTGGGAATCAAGAAGGCCAGCGTCTATCAATCCGTGTCTCGTGTGAGAACGATTATCCGCGAAGAAAGCCGTGATTACTTCGGTGATGCTGGTTCCGATTGAGCAATGGGATTGCGGTGGCGGCAGGAGCCTCCGGCGCAGTGTGTTCCGAGGCGGGAGCCTCGGAACAAGTTTAGAGAGCCTTGGAACAGAAGTCTCAAGTCGCAAGTCTCAAGGGATGTTCGCGGTGGGTTTTTGGAGTAGCATGTTGGCTCGACGCCAGTTATCGGTCCAGACAATTGCAGTTGCCGAAGGCATCACAGCGATCCGTTCTTCATGGACACTGACAAGATCAGGATCCTCGATCGCGCGTCGGACGTCGATCATTGTGTTTTCTTCGTCGAGTTCCTTTTCAAACTGATCTAGCGCCTCGCCGAACAGTTTTCCTGACTGCGTCCAGTGCTGTTCCTGCATCGCGGGGTTATTGGAATTTTCGCCAGCTCGGGCGGCGAATCTGGCGGCACGCATCAGGTAGCGGGGAATTCGAAGCGCGGGATCGGTGTCGAGTTTCCGAACAAGGATGGCCGACGCCACGCTGAACATGCGTTTGCGATAAAACATATCGGACGCATCAATGGCATCTGTCGCGCCCATGGCTTCTGCAATCGCGTTGGCCGCCGAATTTTCCAACTCAATCAGCGGCGCCAGTTCCTGCAAAACTTCGCTGGGTCCATTGAGCGGCTGCTGTTGCAATTCTGCCAGTTCGATGGCTTTCCTGAGTGCCGTTTCAGAGGCCGAGAATTGTCCCAGATGCCCGAGGGCCAGACCGTGCAAAAAATGAGACACGGCGTGATCAGCTTTATTCTTCAGATGCGCTCTGATTTGAAATTCGGCTTCCGAATAGCGGCGCGCGTTCAGTAGCGTGTTGGCCAAATTGAATCGAGCGGCGGGATGATCCGGATCGACATTCAACGCTGATCGAAAGTTTTCGATGGCAAGTTCGATGTTGCCGAGATCATCATAAGTGTTCGCAAGATTGACGTAGCCCCATGCGTTTGTTGGATCGTTTTGCACGGCCAGTTGAAAGTGTTCCTGAGCTGTTTGAATTAATGTTGTCCCCTGATCCATCTCGCCGCTGCGACGATAACGAAACGCGATTGCCGCCATCGTCTGTCCAAGATTGTTGTGACAGAAACTGTAGTCCGGATTGAGTTCCAGCGACTTTTTGTATTCGGCCACAGCAGCATCCAGTTCGCCTTGTTCGTCCAGTAACATGCCGGTGTGATAATGGGCGTATGCGGAATCGGGTGCCAGAGCGACGGCTTCATCGAATTTTACTTTTGCCCCCGCGAAATCTTCCTGCTGTTGCAGCATCTTTCCCCAGTTCACCAGCGGTAGGACATATTCCGGGATTGTATTGCACTCAATCGCCTTCTGAAATTCTGCAATCGCTTCGTCGCTTCGGTTCAGATCACGCAGCACAGTTCCAAGGTTATTATGGGCTGTGGCGTCGTTGGGATCGAGTTCCAGCACGGCCTGATATTCTTCAATTGCCGCCTGTGAATCGTTTCGATTTGCCAGCAGCGTGGCGAGATTCAGTCGCGCCGCAACGCTTTTTGTACGCAAGGCGACGGCGGCTTGCGTGAATCGCAGAGCTTCCGGTTTTCCTGCGACTGCCAGATAGCCGCCCCAGCGCAGATTGAGCCAAAAGTCGTCGGGCCGCCGCGACACGACGGCGGTCAAGGTTGCGACGTCGATAACCGAGACGAGCACCGATCGCAGGCGGCGACGTTTGCGTTCTTCGTTTGCCTGCAATTGTTGCTTTGCATTGTCGATGCGTTCACGTTGCAATTCCTGCTCTATGTTAGTCAGAAGTTGCTGAACGAAATCAGAAACTGCACCGGCGGTTTGAGGCCGTGCGGCGGGATCAGGATCAAGGCAAGTTCGCGCCAAATTGACGATTCGCGGATCGGCGGGACATCGATCGAGCAGATCGTTAGCTGCCTGCAGGTCGGCCTTTCGAGCTTTCATGTCGACCGATATTCCTTCATCAGCCGAGTACGGCGGGCTACCGGTCAACAGAAAGCATAAGATCCCTCCGAGCGAAAAGACGTCTGAACGAGAGTCGGCGGCAAATCCGTTTTCCGCCTGTTCAGGAGGCATATAGGCAAATGTTCCTATCGCAACTTCGGCCGTTCGATCAGCGTGCAGCAGATGCGTAGCGGCGACGGAATCCTCCGGAGCAACTTCGGCCGACGCATCCGCTTCGTTGTGACACAGTTTGGCCAGTCCCCAGTCCATGACCTGAATTTCTCCGTGACGACCGATCATAATATTTTGCGGTTTCAAATCACGGTGGATCACCTGCTTGTCGTGTGCGAAGGCCATCGCTTGACAGATATTTGCGTACGCCTGAAGCCGAGGCATCAACGCGGTTGACGATTCGATCTTCTCAGGAAAGTGTTGCTGGACTGAGCTTGCGCAGGAAGCCCCGGGTTTCACTCGTATCTCGCTCCAACCCCGGCCACCCTTCTCGGCCGCACAGTCATCTTTTAACGCTCCCTCGGCGTCGCGAGCGGCAGGACGGAATTGCTCCGATCCCCTCATTTGATTTTGCAGTGTGAAAACGAGTCACGAGTCACAAGTCGCTGCGTCGGATCGGGCGAATGACGTCGCTTTGTACGTCTGAATGCCCCAAGGAATACGGGCTTTTTCGGGTCCGTGTAGAGATGTTTCGTACCTACTGGTGCAGGGCCAATTCTTCAGTGAGCCGCAAAAAACAGTAGGAGTCGATAATTCATGCGCGGGGTGATTGTCAATGGGGCAGAAATCCAAAAAGTGCGGCTGAGTTGCGGTCTAACTCAAGAGCAATTGGCCAAAAATGCGGACGTAGACGTAAAAACAGTTCGCAAGGCGGAGCAGGGAAAACGACTCGATCTAGGCACGTTAACTCGGCTGGCGAGAGCGTTGGGGACGGAACTGCATCGCTTGCGGATCGCAACGCCGTCCGGCACTGAACTGGAAATTATCCGCCGCGATCGCGTTCTGCAGTGGCACAGAGCGTGGGAGTCGCACGACATGGTGGCTCTGCTGGACGGCTATCACCACGACGCCATTCTGAGCCTTCCTGGTGGGCCGAGTCTTAAAATTAGTGGCATCTGCATTGGCAAGGATGCAATTCGGCAGATGAGCGAATTGGCCTGGTCCTTATGCAAATCCGATCAGGCGCACACTGTCAACCTAATGCTCTACGTCTGCGACGACACTGTGATACTCAAAGGAAAAAAGATCGTGCCGGTCTCTCAGGGAGACGTCGTGCGTTTGTCGTGTGTGCATATTTTTACTTTTCGTGGAACCCTGATCGCCGGGCAACAGGTTGAGTACGACACGTTGGAGTTTGCTCGTTTGATGCAGTGGAATCCAAACAAAACGCAGGAGTGAATGCCGCACAGGGATGAATGGGAATACTTTAATCTGAAAGTTCCCTGTTTCGTCCCTGGACACTCGTTCCTCTGTAGTTAGATTCGAAAACGGACCTGATACGAATTTGATTGGGACTTAAGAATGACTGGAAAAAATAGATTCATCAACACAGGAGATTGCTGATGCTGCGAATTTCATCACTGCGGCAATTATTCCGAAGCAACAGCAGCACACGCCGAAATCGACGACGATCACGAGTCGAATTGTTGGAAGATCGGACGCTGCTGGCCGCAGTATCGTGGGATGGCGGTGCGGGGACGCAAGCTTGGAATGATGCCGATAACTGGAGCAATAACGTCGTTCCGACGATCAGCGACAATGTGACCGTAGGGGCGGTTACAGTTAACGTTTCCGGATCGCTTCTATTGCGTACCTTGACGCTGAATGCTTCGACGGTCAACTTTAGCGGTGGATACTCGATCGGCGCGGATGATGTTGAGATCGCTGCCGGCTCGACAATCAATGCGGGAACCAATCCTTTTACCATTCATGGTCGATACAATAACAGAAGTATCAATGTCGGCGGCTTCGATCCGAAGTCTTGGCAACTTTCCCTGACGGACGCGGAACTCGATCGGATCAATACGACGCATTTGATCCTGGGCGATGACAACGATGGCTGGATTCCGGTCACTGCGGCGATTACTCAGAATAAACATCTGTCGCTGAACAACAATGGCGGAGTGACCATCACAAATTCCGTTACGATGGCAGCCGACAAGAATTTTTCGGTGTCAACTGTCAGTCCAAATGCTGCTTTGGAGTTCTGGTCAAGTGGTGCTCAGATTTCGACGACCGGCACCGGCTCGATCAGCCTGACAGCGAAGCGGAATATCACCGTCAACGGTCAAACCTCACTGACGACCGTCAACGGTGGAATTTCGTTGCAGGCCAATCTTCTGGATGGCGGAATCGGCAACTTCAACGGTGTTTTCGTGCAGGGGTTAATTAGGACGACCGGCAGCGGTGCGATTACGCTGGAAGGGCACGGCGGAAATGATGCGACTGCGTCGAACCAGAGAGGTGTTGTGATCGACATCGGCGGCGTTCTCGAATCGACTTCTTTTTCAAACGGAGGTTCCATAACGTTGGAAGGCACCGGCGGCAGCGGCGCGTCGGTCTATGTGGGCGTTGAACTGCCAGGCACCTTCAGCGCGGGCGGCGGGACTGTCAAAAGTTGGACCGGAGACATCAAGCTGACGGGATACGGACGCGGTAGTGGTGACAGAAATATGGGGGTGTCCGTTTACGGACGTGCTTCAACGGTCATTGCGAACGGGCATGCGAAGGTTGAAATCGAAGGCTATGGCGCCGGATGGGATCCTGGTCATTCCACATCGAATGATGCAGGACATGAGAATCATGGAGTCAACATTGACGCCGGCACCAGAGTGAGTTCGTCAGGAGGGGCGGTCACGATACGCGGCTTCGGGGGCGAAGGACTCGGCTTTAATCAGGGAGTCAGGATCCGTCAATCGACTGTTGGTGGAGGTAGCAACGGCGTGTCGACGATTATCGGACACGGTGGATACGGCGCGGCCGATGGAGCCGTGGGCGGAGGGAATATCGGTATTTATCTGTACGGTAGTTCTAGTCCTTCCTACATATATGCAAGCGCAGGAAGGCTTTCCATTACAGGAACAGGAGGCGTTTCCAGTGGGACTTGGGCAAGTCAATTTCCCCACAGCAACTCGGGGATAAGCTCACAAGGCACCGTGGGTATTTCGGCTGGTCCAGGTGGCGTCAATTTTGTTGGTTTCGGAGGATCAGGCGAGAACTCACAACCGGGTGTTGAAATCAATGGCAACTCGCAGATTTCCAGCTCCGGAGGACTGCTGGAAGTCGAGGGCACAGGAGGCAACAGCACTGTCTACCAAAGTTCCGGGATTGTCATCGACGATAGGAATTGGTCCTCGATAACGAGGCGTGCGGCATTCATCGCCTCCGGTTCTGCAGAACTGAAAGTCACAGGTACTGCCGGGACCCGCGCGGGAGTGCCAAATGGATCAGGAATTTTTCTTTGGGGTGGTCCCCAGTTCAAAGTCGTAAACGGAAAGATGACGGTCAAAGGGGTCGGAGCAGGAACTGGATCTGGCCTGAGTATCGCCAATTCGAATTCATCGTTTATTCCGCCCGTAATCGTCAGTTCGACCGGCAGCGGAAAGATTCTGCTGCAAGGTGTGGCTGTAGGTGCAACGCCGGGCATGGTTCTGCAGGATGTCAGAATCGAATCCACATCAACGGCTACAAATGCTGGTCGCATCTTCCTGCAAAACGAAACTCCGCCCGGCGACTTGTCAGGCAATACGGAAGTCCGCATACTTAACCAAACTGAGTTTATCGGGCACACTCAAATCATCACCGATACGTTTAATGTGATCGGTTCATACCTGACAAGGTTTCCGGTATCTATTACTGGGACGACACCGATCTCCGAATACGACCAGTTCGTCACAGCCGGCAGTGTGAATGTTGGTGGAGATCTGGTTGTTTCGCGGTTACCGACCTTTAACCCGCTGGTGACGGATGAATTCATCATCGTCAACAATACCGGCAACCAACCCGTGACGGGCCAGTTCAACGGACTGAAGGAAGGCGATGTATTAAAGGCGGGCAATGATTTCTACGTCATCAGCTACAAAGGCGGAGACGGCAACGATGTCTCGCTGCACAAAGCGTTGATTGTTACCAACACGCTGGACAGCGGGCCGGGTTCGCTGCGACAAAGTCTGCTGGATGCGAATGCGATCCCATTGTCCGACGTGATTCTGTTCGACATTCCCTGTCCTGGTCCGCATCTGATTTCCGTCATGGCGGCTCTGCCGGCCATCAACGATGCGAAGCTGCAGATTCTGGGAACCTATATTGATCAGGTGAACGGTGTTCTTGGTCCGCTGCAGGTCGAAATTCGTGGTAATAGGCAGCGAGACTCCGACGACCTGCCGATTGACAGTCTGCGAATTCTTGCCGACGATGTCTTTGTGCGTGATCTTATCGTCCGGAATTTCTCGGGCGACGGCATCAGCGCGGACGTGGCAGAATCACTGACGCTGGGAAGCGTAGTTACGGCAGGAAACTCTGGCAGTGGAATCGACGTCGGTGTATTGGTCAGGAACGTGACGCTCGAGACGGTTTACTCCGGGCTGACCACGGACGGCAGTGCGGCGGATGCCAATGCCGAGTACGGTGTTCGCATTCAGCGGGATGATTCGCTGTTGAGTGATGGCGTTGTGACAATCAGGGGGGCCAGTACTGTATCCGGGAACGTGCTTGGTGGATTATGGATCCACGATCAACGCACGGCAGGAAATGCCGTAGACGTTGAGTACTCTCTGTACTCTTCGCAGTTCGGTCTGGATGCGACGGGCAAGTTTGCCGTCCCCAACGGCCAATTTGGAATCAAGATTCAGAACGACGGTGACGTGGTTCAGGCGCCAGATTACCATTCGAACAGCTACGCAGAGATTCAATATGTCACTGCATCTGGCAATGATGGTGTTGGCCTCTGGATGGAAAATACGCGCGGCTGGGTTGTCTACAACAGCCTCTTTGGGACGGACTTGGAAGGTCGCTATGCAGTCCCCAACGACACGGGACTCCTGCTACGGAATATCAGTTCGCCCGACGAGGAGGGCGTCTCTTTCGATCGAAGCTCGAATGATCTATATGACGGCGGCTTCGGCTCACTCCTCGTGTCGGGCAACCGGGGTGACGGAATTCATCTTGTCTTCGATTCTCCAGATGTCATTTGGAACACTTGGTTCTCACGTTTGTATGTGGGCGGCGGCATCGACGACTTCAGTTCGGGCGTCGCGATTCCTAACAGACGCGGACTCGTAATTGACTACGACGTAACTATTCCGACGATATTGATCGCTACTTCCGCGTCGATGGGCTGTTCAGCGGCAATACTGAAGCCGGGATCGTCGTGAACGGCAGTGGCGACGGCAGCAACTTGTCTATTGGGCGGAGGCCTGGATTTCCGGGCAGTCTGTACTCACCAGTAGAGGGTCGCGATCACGTCCAGATCTACAACAACCAGGGACTGTCCATCGATCTGCAGTCTCCCGGCCCCACGGAGAATTCCGGAGGCAGCATCGATGCCCCAGTGATCACATCAGCAACGTTGAACAACGGCTTTCTGGATATCACGGGCACGAACTCAGCAAGTGGTGGCTACTTCCTGCAATTCTACGCAACCAAGCCCACGGTGTCCGGTCGCGGACAGGCCGATGCGCTGTTCAGTACATTCGGTCAACTCGCCGGAATGTCGATTCCTGCGGCGGTGACGACCTACCTTGCCGACTATCCGAATCCTTTGTACGACCAGGATCTGGCCTCCGATCAGTTCCGCTTTCGGATCAACGTTGGTCCGGAATTCGACGCAAGACTATTGACCGCCGTGATCGTCGATCCGACGCTTGGCAAAGCGGGTGTGTCATTCCCCGGCGTTTCGGAATTCAGCCAGATTGTGTCGATCGGTACGCAGTTGACTCAACTGCCGCCGATTGTTGACGCTGGCGGTGATGAACTGATCTTTGCCGGACAGGCTTTGACGCGAACCATCACGTTTCGCGATGACGATTCGGTCGAATTTCAGGTGGTTGTCGATTATGGCGATGGCAGCGGCTTTGAATATGCTCAGTATCGTCCGGCAGATCGCACCATTTATCTCGATCACGCATTCACCGAAGTCGGAACGTACGTCGTGTCCGTCAGCGTGTTGGACGATTCCGCTCCTGTCGGCCTGATCGATATCGGTACGTTTCTGGTCACGGTGGAAAATACTCCCCCGGAAATTCGTTTCAACGAAGTCGCATTGACGAAACGAGTTCGCGAAGGGGAACTCGTTGATCTGTCAGGATTCTTTGACGATTCCAACATTGCAGACTGGCACACGGTGACCGTCAACTGGGGCGATGGGACTCAAACACAGCAAGGGCCGCGTGAGTTCAGTCAATCGAATGACGCGGGCGACAATCCGTTTAGCCTGACGCATATCTATCGTGACGACGGTGTCTCGCGAGCGAACACCCATCTGTATCGCGTGGTCGTCAATGTGACTGACGAACATGGCGGCGTTGCTGAAACGCCGGTTTTCCTGATTGAAGTCGACAACGTGTTGCCGACCATCGTGAGTAGTTCGTTGAACGCCTCCACTTCGCTGACGTCGCGCACAATCGACGAAGGCGATGCGGTGACGTTGTTCGGCCAATTTACAGATCCCGGAGTTCTGGATTCACATTCGATCTACGTCAACTGGGGCGACGGCAGTCCTCGTGAACGAGTACCTGGCACTCTGATCACGCAGTCAGGAGCCGCACGATCGTTTCAGATGACTCACGTCTTCGGTGACAATCCTGCCGAAGATTTGGAGTTCTTCGTCACATGGGAAGTGGCCGATGACGACGATCCGGAAGAACCAATCAGCAGTGCGGCAACTGCTCTGACGGTCACAGTCAACAATGTCGCTCCAACGGGCGAGCCGTTGTTGCTGAGTCGTCTGACGATTGAAGAAGGAGTTTCTGTCGCGTTGTATGTTGAATTTGTTGATCCGGGAACGGAAACACATTTCGTTTCCGTCAATTGGGGCGACGGCAATGTGCGCGAATACGAAGTCGCCGCTGGGCTCGACTCCACAACGGTCGTCCATCAGTATCTGCGAGACGGCGTCTACACTGTCAGTGCGACTGTGCGAGATCGCGACGCTGCGGCAAGTGCCAGGACGGCAACGGTGACCGTCACCAACTACGCTCCCGTCATCGCGCCGTTGGTGTTGTCAGCGACGGAGATCAATGAGGGCGAATCGGTGACGCTCACAGGTTCGTTCGCCGATCTGTCACCCCGCGATACCCCGACCGTGCTGATTCGTCGGGGCGATGGCACGACTTCATCCGCACGAATCGACAGAGCCGCCGGGACTTTCACCGCCACGCATCGGTACGATGACGGCATTCCGGCCGGTTCCATGTTCACGATTGCCGCCGACGTTAGCGACGGAACAGTCACAACCACAAGATCCACGACGATCACTGTTCTGGATGTCGCTCCCGTTGTGAACGTAGTTCCGGTCGTGGACGTGACGAATGTTAATCCGGTTTTTCGAGCAATCGCTTTCGATCCAAGCCGCGACGATCAAGCTCATCTGACGTACGTGTGGTCCGTGACGCAGGGCGGGACATCTGTGCCGTTCAGTCAGAACGCCAGTGGCACAGAAATCGAAATCTCCGCAGCGTCTATCTCATCGTCAATTATCGTAACCCTCACCGTTTTCGACAACGACGGCGGGGCGAGCGACGAATGGAAGGCACGACTCATTGCCGGAACGTCGGGTAATGATTCGATTGCCGTCACCGATAGCGATTTCAGTTTCAGTGGTCTCTCAGTTGATCAGATCATTGTACTCGGGTTCGCAGGCGATGATGTTCTGAATGCCAGCGGGGTTACGAATGCAAGCCGCCGAGTCATCCTGTTTGGCGGAGCGGGCGATGATCTACTGTTTGACGGAAGTGGACACGACACGATCGTACTGGGTGACGGCAACGATACGCTCAACGATCCAGCGAATGCGTTGAGCATCACTCCCAACATGAGTGGTAACGACGTGGTCTTTCTGGTCCCGAACAGCGTTCTGACAGCGTACGATGGCACCGGGAACAATACTCTGAGCTTCCTGCTGGCAGATTCGACGGTCACTCAAACAAACGGCATCACGTTTGATTTGAGTCTGACGCAGGGTGTCGTCGCAACAGGCACGGTTGCTGTTCAGCAGGATGTGGCGCCGCTGAGTGCCGAATCGGAGACGCACTTCGTGGCAGCGCTGGGACGTTTCACGACTTTGATCGGCAGTGATTACGGTGACTGGTTCACTGGTGCTTCCGGTTCAACCGTGAGTGGCGGATTTGGAGCGGACAACTTTTTCACAAAGGACGATATTGTTGACGCAGTATTCGCTGGCGGGGCAGATGCAGATGTGCTCACAGCACGCGGCAGGCGAGTCGCGAGAATTCGATTTGACGGGGATGACGGCGGCGACGATGCGGATGTGTTCATCAATCGCGGGCGAGTTTCTCGCGTCGTTTTCAAGGGCGGTTCTGACGCTGACCTGCTGCAAAATCAACGAGGTCGCATCAGTCGTATTCGCTTCGAAGGTGACGACGGTGCGGACACCTTTATCAACGAAGAATCTGCGACGATCGACTGGCAGTCTGGCGACGATCCGACTCTGCAAGCCGAACAGGGCGTTGACTTTGATGGCGGGAACGACGCGGATGTGTTCATCAATCGTGGGCGAGTTTCACGAGTCGTATTCAAGGGCGGTTCGGATGCGGACGTGTTGCAGAATCGACGAGGCCGCATCACGAAGATTCAATTCAACGGCGATGATGGCGACGACGTTCTGATCAACGAAACCGACGCCCTTGTCGAATGGCAGACCGGCGATGACACGACATTCTTCGCGGATAACGGAATCTATTTCGATGGGGGTGACGATGCGGATGTGCTGATCAGTCGGGCCAGAGTTGGTCGCATTCGTTTCGATGGCGATGCTGGCTCGGATACCCTGTTGATCACCGGAACGGTCGAGGGTGCCGGAACTGACGGTGGACTCGTGGAATTCAACGGCGGAGATGATGCGGATCTACTTGTATCACGCGGCACGCTTCGCAGGCTTGTGTTCCGAGGCGGGGCGGACGATGACGTGCTGCAGACGACGGGCGGATCGATTCAGGACTTGGAATTCTACAACGATTCGGGTCTCGGCATTCTGATCAATCGCACAGACAACATTCAAAGTCTGAAATACGATGGCGGTGCCGAAGAAGATATGTTCATCAACCGCGGAAACAGCATTCGCAACCTGACATTTTTGGCCAAAGCTGGCGATGACGTATTCGTGAACTCCGGATCGACCAACACAACCGCGCGCGGTACGCTGATGTTCGATGGCGGCGAGGGTTCCAACGCCATGCGTAATGAAGGCATAAACTGGCTGGAACTGATTTACATCGGCGGTGCTGGTTCTGACTTCCTGCAGAATAACGCCACTGACATCGATATGCTCGACTATGATGGCGGCATTGGAGCCAACGCGCTCGAAAACAATGCCGATGGCCTGTCGAACATCATGATCACAGGCAACGCTGGAGATGACATCTTTGCTAACGACGGCAATAGCGTCACAGGGATCACATTCGACGGACTGGACGGACGCAACACGTTCATCAATACGGGAAACTACGTTAGCGACGTTACTTTCACCGGCGGAAGCAACGCGGATCGTTTTGTCAACAGCGGTGACTCGTTTCAAAATGCCACGTTCAATGCCGGAGCCGGCGATGACTGGCTGATCCTGTCTGGTGCTTCCAGTAAAAACATCACCATGAATGGCGGCGCTGGGGCGGACGTCTGGTTCATCCTGCCCACGGCAAACACCAACTATGGCACATTCAATTTTAGTGGAGGTGATGGCGACGATGTCCTCGTGAATCGCGGTCGGACCATCCGCAATGTGACGTTCGATGGTGGCAATGGAAACGACTTCCTGCAACTGGAAGGGCAGTCTACCTGTGCGTTTACATTCAACGGTGGCGATGGCAATGATATTCTGTTGCATGCCAGCGGCTATGCCAGTGACATTCAGTGCAACGCAGGCGCCGGTGACGATGTGTTTGAGAGCCGAGCCGAGCTTGGCGGCTATTTCACAATCTACGGCGGCGACGGAGACGATGCTTACTACCAAAATGTTGGCTACGCAAATGGCATTGATTTTTACGGCGAAAACGGCGATGACACACTGCTGAACTTCGCGAACAGAGTTGGTCAGATTGCCTTCGATGGCGGAGCGGGTATTGACGTCCTGCAGAATACCGGCAACGATATTTCCAGCATCGAATTCACCGGCGGCGGCGGACGTAATACGTTGCAGAACTTTGGGAACCGCATTGCATCCCTGACACTGACCAATGCAGATGCGAGCACCAATTCATCCGACACGCTGCTGAATTCCGGAAGCACAATCGGGTCTGTTATCGTTGAGAGTACTCTGCCGTCAACGCTCATCAGCAGCGGTAATAACGTGACGGCAATTCAGTTCATGGGCAGCCTGTTCAACGACGTCGTGCAGGTCACCGGGTCGAACATTGGACTGCTCACCTTTGACGGAAATTTCGGTGATGACACGCTGCTCGTAGATATTGACTCCGGCGTCGGTTCTGCCGTTTCTTTCAATGGCAGCCATGGACAGGATCTCTTCGTTTTTCGAGGCAACGTTGATGGCCTGGTGTATGACGGCGGGGCCGATGATGATCAGATCGTGTTTGCCGGACAGGCAGACAATGCTGTGCTTCGTGGCGGCAGTGGCGATGATCTCTATCGCTTTGCTGGCGACGTCCGTGGCAACGTCGTCATTGATGAAGTCTTTACCGGGGAAGGCGATACCAGTCGCGACACGATCAACTTTTCGGCCTTCCTGAATGGCCCGATCACGCTCGATCTGGAACTCACAACAGGTCAGTCGCAACTGTCTGCAACGCTCGTGATCACCCTAACAGACGGCATGGGGATTGAAAACGTCATCGGAACCAGTGCCTCCGATACGATTCTTGGTAATGCCCGAGACAACGTGCTGAGCGGGGCTCGGTTCCTGCCAAGTGGGACGGACAGTGGAACACCTGTTGCCCACACGAAGACACAATGGGGCGTGCTGGATTTCTTTACGAAGACATCGCCGGGAGAACTGGTGTATTCGCAAGCCACGGCCACAGCCATTCGAACACGTATCGAACAGATGTATTCAGGCTTCGATGTGCGTTTCGTCATTCGCACCGAAGGCAGCGATGATTACAGGAATTCTCTGCCTTCTGGTATTCGCAATGACGATTCAGCGTTTGTCACGATCTACTTCAACGACACGCCAGGTTCGGGGCGACCGGGTGGTGAGGCGTCCGAAATTGATCCGGGCAACATCAATCCGGGTGGCACTGCCAGCGTGCAGGTCAGCGGTCTGTTGGGCGGGCGTGAAGTTCTGAGTTCCGGTTTGGTAGCCGTGGCTGCGGCATCCGGTGACGGTGATGAAATCCAGGCACCCGATATTTCGAAACCAGCGGCAACTGAAGAAAACATGATCGCGTTGTCGGCCAAGTTGGCAGCGCATGAGTTTGGACATCTGCTGGGAGTGCGACATTATGTCGCCTTCGGCCCGGTCGGTTTTGGAATCCACGCCCCACCAGGAACCGATCGCTTCAAACCGAATTTCGTTGGTGTCGCGGCGGCGTTTGAAACCAGCGATCACGTTCTAAGTTCTCCTGCCAGTGTCGGCACGACGCGATTTAATGATTTGCGGCAGTTGTACTTTGGCGAACGCGAAGCCATCAAACTGGCACTCGCCTTCAGCGACCCGACACAGACGCGACTGGACGAAAACACGGACTTCCATGGCACGTTTGCGACCGCACAACCGCTGAGTCTTATGTCTCTGAGCGTGCCGAATTCCGCTGTGGGCAGCATAAACGAGGGCATGACGTTCCACGTTCAGGCGATCATTGTCAGTGGGACGATTGAACTCGCAGAGAGCGGCGAGGATTCTGGCAAAAGCCAAAGCGATTGGTATTCGTTTGCCGGCAATCAAGGCGACGTGATCACTGTGGAAGTGATGTCGCGTGCTTTGCAACGATATCGCACAGACAACGCAACCAGCATCGATTCTGTAGTTCGACTTTATGATGCCAATGGTCAATTGGTTCAGACATTCGGGACGGATGCCGTAAACGACGACGAATTCGAAAGCTCGGATTCGCTGCTGATGGATATCACGCTGCCCACCGACGGAACCTATTACATCGAAGTCGATACGTTCCGACGCTTGCCTGGTGATGCGTCCTATGCAGCCGCTGTGGCTCTGCGCCAAGACCTGGAATCTCGCCGCGATGACAGCGGTCCGCAGAATGACCTGTCCGAAGACGAAGCTGACTTCCTTACGCGGCTTGTCGATTCATTGGACGACATCGACACGGGCAACTACGAACTTCAGATGTATCGCTCGACCAGCGCTAGTGCCACGGACGGAATTGACGATCTGCAGGGTCACGCGGGTGTGGACGTGCTGAATGGTGGAACTAACGATGACTATTGGCTTACGCTGACGGTTGGCGGCGCTGCGTCGTCGAATGAAGGCAGTGCCTGGAACGGCAGTGCCACATTCACCGATCGTGGCGGATTTACGTGGACAGCGGTTGTGAATTACGGCGACGGCAGCAGCCCCGTATCCTGGTCACCAACGGCTGAAGATCGGGGCACAAACATTTTATTGTCACACGTGTTTGCTGCCGCTGGCGACTACACAGTCACCGTCACATTTACGAACGACGACGGGTTGACTGACACAATGACATTCGACGTTGATGTCAACAACGCTGCACCAACAGCGACGCTGTCTGGCCCGGCCACAGGCTTCACGGGAACTCCTGCGACATACACGGTCTCCGCGAGCGACCCGAGCGGTGGGACAGCTTCTCTGAGTTATTCCTGGACCGTGACTCGCAACGGAACGGCATTCGCCACTCAATCGGGCGGCACAAGCTACCAGTTGAATGCGTCGCTGCCGGGGACCTATCACATGTCCGTGACTGTCAGCAATGGCAGTGGCGGCATCGTGACTAAGTCGATGGACACGGTCATCACCGCAGCGGTTGTGTCGTTTGATGTTGGATCGGGGATGACCCAGAGATCATGGATCGACGCACTCGATGTTGTGTTCGGCAGTCAGCAAATTGCGGCCGATCTGATGGCGAACCCGAATCGTGTCAAAATCACTCGCTTCAGTCTCAACGGACCGAATCCTGACGGCAGTGGCGGAATGAACGTGAATTTCGGTGGAGCCAGCGGACTTGTGCAATCCGGCAGCAACCTGAAACTGCAGTTCGGAAGCAAAGTGATCGGCAATGGCGTGAACTCAACTGCGGCAGACGGCTACTACCGGCTGGAACTGGACTTTGACGGAGATGGAATCACGGATGCGACGGAGTACTTCTATCGGCTGTTGGGTGATGTCAACGGTGATCATAAAGTCGATACGGCGGACGCTAACCTGATCCTTGCTGGAATGTCAAAACCTTACAACAGGAATCTGGATATCAACGGAGATGACGTAGTGAACGGAACAGATCGCGTCTGGACGCAGCGATCGAACAGGAGAAAACTGAAGGACGGATTGTTTGTGGACGATTAATGATCGCTCATTAAATCAACACACCTCTTGCCGGCGGAAGTTCATTCCGGCAAAAACAACTTACAAAATTTCCGAACGGAAAAAACAATGAAATTGAATCGCGTACTTCTGTTCTTGTTGATCACACTCTTTGCGCCGAACGGAAGCTTCGCAGGCATCATTGTCTCCATCGATAACATCGCTTTGACGGCAGGCGGTGCTTCGGGATTTATGAATGTCAATCTCTCGTGGGTTCCTACAGGAATTGAACCAGCCACGACGACGATCGATTTCTTTGCGTCCGAGTTTCAGATTGCTGCGGTCGGGCCAGCAGGCAGCGTGGTTCACTTCCGGAAGTACTTCGATCCCGTTGTTATGTTTAATCACAACGGTGATCTGGAACAGGCTGACGGCAATTATTTGTTTGCGGGCAACAGCCTGAACATTGACCAGTTGCAACATTCTGGGTCCGTGGGCGGCGTCAACGACGCCACATTCAACGGCTCGGACGGACGATTTGATTTTGATCCAATGAACAGTCCCGCTAACGACATTATTTTGGATGCCACACCCAGACTTTTGAACCGCTTTGAAGTCTACGCCACGGGGATGGCGGTCGGCACCGAACTATTTCAGCTCTCACTTCAGCCATCGCCCTCGTCGATGTTTTTCGATAACGACGGCAACGAACTCGACTTTTCAATCCCGGGAGGATTGAATGGCCAGATCTCAGTCACCGGCGGAGCAGCGGCCGTTCCGGAGCCCGCAACGACTGGAGCTCTCGCAGTCCTGTTCAGTTCGTTTGCACTCGCCAGATTCCGACGAAGAAAAATCAAGAGGCAAGGGCCATGACATTTGATTTGACAAAGTAGACGTCACTCTCCGAGTGACGAAGGCCGCTAAACGCGGCGCGGGGCATTCATCACTCGGAGAGTGATGGCTACTATAATCACAAAGTAGACGTCACTCTCCGAGTGACGCAGGCCGCAAAATGCGTCGCGTGGCATCATCACTCGGAGAGTGATGACTACTATAATCGCAACGGGATGCCGCATGACTAATAAACCTCAACCAAACAACTTCGATGACGATCAGACTGTGATTCCTGACAGTCAATCTCACTTAGATTCCGTAAACAACAATGAACTACAGGAGACATTCATCACGCCTGCCGAAGTGCCGCTGAAACCGCACGAAGCGACTCAACTGGGGACTGGTTCCAAATCCGCCGACTCATTATCCGCCGACTCGTTTTCTCAATATGAATTTCTTAAACCCGGCGCGCTGAAGCCACAATCGAACGTAAAAACTCTGACTTCTGTCGGCGACTACGACATTACTGGAGTCCTCGGTCGCGGCGGGATGGGGGTTGTGTATCGCGGCACACATCGCACATTAAAACGTGACGTTGCAATTAAGATGATGCTCGCGGGGGCTCATGCGTCGGATGACCATGCTCAGCGATTTCTCGTCGAAGCACGGGCGGTCGCTCATTTGCAGCATCCGAACATCGTGCAGATTTTTGAAGTCGGCGAATCTGAAGGGACGCCATACTTCACGCTGGAATACGTTACAGGCCAGTCGCTCGACGTGCATCTGCGGAATCGAACGTTGTCAGAACGTGATGCCGCACGATTGATCCAAACGCTGTGCCTCACGCTGCAGTATGCTCACGATCAGGGCATCCTGCATCGACATCTAAAACCTGCCAACATTCTGATGACCGACGAAGGTCGCCCCAAAGTCACCGACTTCGGACTCGCCCGCCGGATTGAAGACAGCGACGATTCGTCGAAGACCAAAGACGGCACGATCATGGGCCCACCGAGCTACATGTCGCCCGAACAGGCACGCGGCGATGTGAATCGGCTGACGCCAGCCACGGATCAGTATTCACTTGGTGCGACTCTATGAAATGCTGACAGGCCGACCGCCGTTCAAAGGGGCGAGAGCCGTCGATACCGTGCTGCTGGTGATTAACAACGAGCCTGTGTCGCTGCGTGAGCTGCAGCCGAAACTTTCACCCGATTTGGAAACCATCTGCCTGAAAGCGATGCAGAAGGACGTCGCGAAACGCTATTCGTCGTGTACGACGATGGCCGATGATCTCGGCAGATTTTTGAGAAGCGAACCGATCCTCGCGCGACCTGTCGGTCGTGGCGAACGACTCTGGCGATGGTGTCTTAGAAATCCGGTTGTGGCGTCACTTTCGGCGCTGGCGGTTGGTGCATTGTTCGCCGTGGCGGGCATCTCCACATGGTCGGCCATCAGGCTCAACGTCGCTGCTGTTGAACTTACGAAAAAGAACGAAACGCTTGAGTCGCAATCGACGCAACTCCGGGAATCTGCTGTCGAACTCGGGCAGAAAAACGAAACGCTCGAAGCCCGCACCACCAGGCTACAGGAATTCGTGCAGTCGATGTACTCAGAGTTGCGGGAATTCAATGTCGATGAAGCTCCGCGAGTCAAGCCAGCCCGTGACCGTATGCTCAGCAGCTTCAACGACATCATGCTGCAGGTCGTGGACGAATTGCCGAAGGAAGGCAATGCCGAACCGGTTTACGCCGCCGTCAAAATGGAGCTGGTTGAATCACTCATTGATCAGCAGAAAACTGACGAGGCGGAAAAGATCCTGGAGGAACTTAGGGAAATCTTCGAACGCCGCATCAGTCTGAAGCAGGGCAGCGATGCTGCGAGGAACAATCTTGTGGTGCTGATTTCGAAAGTCGGAAATCTGAAGCGCGACCTGCGACGTGATCTTCAAGCGAGTTTGGAGTCGCTTCAACAGGCTCTATCGATGGCTCAGGACATCGTCGATCACCCAAAGGCGGCCGCCGATGGCAAAGGATTGTTGCCGGTTTATCTGACTCGCACGTTACTGGCCGATACTCACACAAATCTGGGAGCGACATGGTATCGACTTGGCGATCCGCAGCAGGCGCTGAATCATCTCGAACTGGCTTTGTCGCTTCGTCAGCAAGTGCTTGTCGACTTCGAGCAGGATGCTGAGGTGGCCGCATGGCCGGACGAGGACAAATCCGCCGAACGTGATTTTCTGTTGAGCGATCTTCAATTCAAAAAGCTGGGCACTGGTGCCGCATTCTTTCGAGCCGGTCGATTTTCTGACGCGGAGCCGCTGCTGAAAGAAGTCTACACACAAAGCCGCATGGCACTCGAAGCCGATCCTTCAAACCCGCGACTGCGGAACGACTACGTTGGGGAAGCCGGACTCTGGGCCGAATTCCTGGGATTCACCGGGCGTGGCGAAGAAGCGTTGGCGGTCCTCGAACTGGCCGCGAAGCATGTCGATCAACTGCTCGCCGACGATCCCGCCGGAGTCACGTTTCGTCGCACCGCCTCGGTCGCGTTGTATCGACTTTCGCAATGGCGAAAAGAACTCCAGCACGGCGACGCCGATGCTCCGCTTGCGCAGTGCCTTGAAATCCGTCAATCTCTCGCCGCCAACGAACCAAGCAACGATCGTCGGCAGCTCGATCTGATGCTCGCACTGGCCCGGAGCCACAAGGCAGACGAAGCCATCGCCATCGCCGAACGATATCTGAAAAGTCCGAATCCCGACACGGAAATGCTGATTGAAGTCGCCCGGTCGTTGGCTCAGGCATCGCTGGCTGAGGCATCAGAAAGTACGAGAACCAGCATTCAGGCACAAGCGATGAATGTGCTGCAGATGGCGCGGCAGCAGGGATTCAGAGACGTGGTCTTTTTGAATGGGGAACCCGATCTGAAACCATTGCATGAACTTACGGAATTTCAAGGACACTCTTTCTGATTATAGACGCTAAGTGGTCAAAAATGATGCCTTCAACGGCGATCGCTCCCATGTCCCTTCTCCCCCTGGCAAGGGAGAGACTGTTTGCTCCGCGTCGGCACGGTCTAGGCCGACGCTTGCCGGAGGCCTCTCCCCCCGTGGAACAATTGTGATAATGGAAAATCGAATGCGGGGGAGAGGGGACAGTCGCAAAGACTATCGACAGCCTCATTTCTGACCACGCGAAGCATAACCCGCTCGATCGTAACCCAAATCTTCAGGAAAATTTACCATGAAAAAATTCAGCGACACTCAGTCCCGCACCCAGCACAGTCGCGGTTTCACGCTGATTGAACTGCTCGTCGTTATCGCCATCATTGCCATTCTGATCGCGCTGTTGCTGCCCGCCGTGCAGCAGGCCCGTGCAGCAGGCCCGTGCAGCAGGCCCGTGAAGCCGCGCGACGAACTCAGTGCAAGAATAACCTTAAGCAACTTGGGCTGGCAATTCACAACTTTCACGACATCTACAATCGATTCCCGGCTGCCAACATTATGGAATGGTCGTCGCAACTGGGCAACGACGGCTTAGATCCTTCACCACCTGGATATCCGGACTACAGCAACTCCCCGGATATCGGCCTGCTGCCTCAGATTCTGCCGCAGATTGAACAAGCCAATCTTTACGAAAAAATGGGGACGACCAAAGGAATTGACGACCATTATCTGACGCCCGCCGCCGTGGGATCATACAAGACACCTGGCGCGCCGTGGTTCGATGACGCCGCAACGTGGACTTTGGCTCAAACCCGAATGCCGATGTTTGAATGTCCGTCCGATCCTCAAGTGGGGAAAGATTTTGTGCTGTGGCACCGCGTGATCCCTTGCACCAGCGGCTTTGTGACTTTTGGAGATGACAATCCTGATGACGATGTTCTGAAGCCAACCAATTATGTGGGGGTCGGTGGATTCCTTGCCGGCGGGCGTTGCAACATTCAATGGGATCTGAATGGTGATTCGAATGTTGACATTCCAGACACTTACGACTGGCGTGGCATGTTCCATGGATCGCGAGTCAAAGTGGCCTTTCGTGATCTGATTCGCGGAACCAGCAATACACTGATGATGGGTGAATCAACTGGCGGCAAAGACATGAACTATGCCTGGATAGGCATGAACTTTCTTCCGACGTATTGGAATCAGGCCGATGGGGAACCCCACAATCCCGTCAATACCGACGCAAACTCAGGGCCTTATGCGTTCAGCAGCTATCACACCGGCGGATATCAGTTCGCTCTTGGAGATGGCTCGGTTCGTTTCATCTCCGAAAACATCGACGCGAATACGTTTTGGGCGATTTCCGCGATGTCGAACAATTGGGTCAATAATGAATTTTAAGCGTCGTATTTGTCAAGGAGATGCCAAGTGAGTCGAAGTCAAACCCTCTGCCTGATTATTTCTGTGATGTTCTTCTGCGGATGTGGCGGCGGCGGTCCTGTGGAGCCGGCAAATCCATCAGCTCCGCCAGGCACCGGGGCGCTGAAGCAGAGCGAATCAAACACAACATCGAGAGGCAATGCCAAATCGATTCAACCGTTCAGCGGCAATTGAAGTCAACCATGACGGTCCCGGGTTAGTGTCCGCTGACCCAATCCGATGTTCGGTGAAAGTCGTTTATGCCTGAGCGCGAACGCCGTAACGGACCGACTTAATATGCTCTTCTCCGTCATCTTCATCGATGGAGTCGTCGTCAGGCATGAACTCGCGGCGATGGTAGGCGACCTGCTCGTTGGGCGAATTGTGTCGCATTTCGTCGTCGTTAAGCTGGTAGACGCCCTCTTCGGTCGAAACAAAGAACATGCGGAACCAAAGCATTTGCACAACATTGCTTTGTGGGCAATAGAGTTGTACTTTCAGGCCCTGCTCGTACCACTCAAATAACATCCCGAAGAATCCACTGGGGATGTATTTTACCGGTGAGAGGTCAACGCCGATTGCTCGATAGCCTTCGTTTTCGACGAGATTGGTCAGGGTCTCACGTAGTAGGGCCAAGTCCGCTCCGTCCCAGATCTCCATATCGTCGAGTGCGACGATTGCGAGGTTCTCTTCAGTTCGAACAGTCAGACGGTGCTTTTTTCTTAAACTCATCGCTGCGTATTCCAATTCTGTAGACCCATTGATACATCGTGCTTGAGGGAGACCAGGAGTGTTGCAAAGGGTGAACCGAACGAAGACGATTTGCTATTTGTTTACCTAACAACAGCGTAAGTGAATATGAACAATGGACTTGCAGCGATGAAATATTTCCTGAAGGCCAGCCGAACGCCGACAGTCACGTTGCAGAACCGCCACATTTTGCAATCAGAAATGTGGCGTTTTTGAAACAAGTGCGTTCATGGAATGAACAAACTCGCCGCCAGCGAGCTTTGAACTTACAAATTGCTCGCACCATAAATTCGTTTGATGTTGAGGATTTGGCAATTGCCCAGAGGGTCTCTCAAGTTCAGGCATATTTGGCATCGTTAATTGCCAAAAAGAAACCACTGCGTATCATCAGTATAGAATTGCTCCATTTTTTGGGCAACGACGTTGGCGGTTGACGCTGGTTTTGGGAGTGTTTTTTTATGTCTTCACCTCTGGATACGCGAGATCGCGAGATTCTGGAACATCTGCATCAGGCAGAGGGTGGGGATGTTCAGACGCTGTGCGATGTCCTTGGTGTCACTCGAACAGCAATTCGGCAGCGGATTAGTAGGTTGGAGTCTGCCGGGTTTGTTGCATCTGAGCTACAAGGTCAGCTTCGTGGTCGTCCTCGGAATTTGTATCGCGTCACTGCGGAAGGTTTGCACGAATTAGGCGAAAACTACCGTGAGCTGACGGTTGTTCTCTGGGAAGCAATCGCAGGTTATGAAGACGCTGGTGTTCGAGAAGCGCTGATGGGGCGGGTGCAGAACGCTCTGGCAGAACGATTTCGCAAAAAGTTGGTGGGTTGCGATTCGGTCGATCAGCGGCTGGACCAACTCGCTGAGGAAATGAAATCCAGCGGGTTTAACGTCACAAGTGATCATTCGGGCGGTCTGCGGATTCTGCGGGAATCTTCATGTCCATTTCCGATGCTGGCGGATGTAGATGAGGCAATTTGCCAAGTCGAAAGGCGAGTTCTGGAGCAGGTTTTGGGAGCGCCGGTAGAGTTTCGATCACGTTGCCGTGATGGGCATGGGTGCTGCGAATTTCAAGTGATGGAGGTTCCGGTTGGGGCTGGTCAGCGTTTGGAAAGTTCCGGGGGCGATTGAAAGACAATCTCATGCTGATAGAGTCCGGATTGCACTTCCTGTGATGTGGCAGTTACGGGGTTTCAGTCAGTGCTTTAATGTGTTGTTACTACATTTTTGAAAAGGCTAAAGCGACATGACATGGATTGAAGGTCGATTCGAAGAAAACATGATCACCACGACGATGGAGCAGGCTCTGAATTGGGGCCAACAGTCGAGTATCTGGCCGATGACGTTTGGCTTGGCTTGCTGTGCGATTGAAATGATGGCGGCTGGTGCCAGCAAGTATGACCTTGACCGTTTCGGTGCGGGTGCGTTTCGTGCGACACCTCGCCAGGCCGACCTGATGATTGTGGCTGGGACTGTGACGTTCAAAATGGCCAGTCGTGTTCGACGACTGTACGAGCAAATGCCGGATCCAAAGTATGTGATCGCGATGGGTGCTTGCACTGTTGGCGGTGGCCCGTACTTCAAGCATGGTTATCACGTTGTGAAGGGCGTGGACCTTGTGGTTCCTGTTGACGTTTATGTTCCGGGATGTCCTCCGCGTCCGGAAGCTCTGCTGGAAGGTCTGATGCGAATTCAGGATAAGATCAAGGCGCGAAAAGTGACGAAGGGTGAGACTGCTTTGCCAGTACCGCATCATTCGGGTTACTCGGCGTTGAATGTGTAAATTGTTTAACCCGTGGCCGACAGGCCAGGTCGAAGCGCTGCTTGGCCTGTCGGCCACGGGTTAAACGCTGAGTTGATACAACCCGGCATTGCCACTGCCGTTCTGAATGACGTTGAAACTGACTGAATCCTGTTAAATAATTTCCGCGAATGTTCTGGCTTGTGTCAATACCAGACATGACGTGTCTATGAGGAAGTGCGATTGCAATGAACAGTGTTTTGAAGATTTCGAATCTCCATGTTTCCGTTGGTGAAACGCCTATTTTGAAAGGCGTTGATATGGAGATTCGCCAAGGTGAAATCCACGCCCTGATGGGTCCAAACGGTTCTGGCAAAAGCACACTGGCCTACGCCTTGGCCGGTCACCCGAACTACAAAGTGACGGACGGTAGTATCGAAATCGACGGCGTCAACGTCACTGAGATGGAAGCCGATGAGCGAGCTCGCCTGGGCATGTTTTTGGCCTTCCAGTATCCTGTCGTGATTCCGGGAGTGAAGGTTGCCGACTTCCTGCGACACGCCGTGTCAAATGTTCGAAATCCCGATCGCAAAGAAGGCGAAGGCCTCATCGGTATGCGTGAGTTTCGCAAAGAAATTCGCGATCGCATGACTGAACTTGGCATGGATCACGAGTTCGCTCGCCGCTACCTGAACGATGGTTTTTCCGGCGGCGAAAAGAAACGCATGGAGATCCTGCAACTGGCAATGCTTCAACCGCGATTCGCGATTCTGGACGAAACCGACAGCGGTCTCGACAGTGATGCAGTGCGAGTCGTCAGTGAAGGTCTGGCGAAACTTTCTGGCCCGAATATGGGCGTGTTGATTATCACGCATCACGAACGTTTGCTGGAATTCAACGTGCCGCAGTTCACTCATGTGATGCTCGGTGGTCGAATCGTCGAAACCGGCGATGCCGCTCTGGCACATGACCTTCACGCAAATGGTTATGCGACGGTCAGGGCTCGCCATCCGGTAGCTGATGCGGACAACGCGAAAGTCGTAGCAGCGGCGGCTGTGTAGTTTGATTTCGTAGGACGTTGAGTTCGAGAGCAAATCCAGTGGGACAGTTGTTTGATCGGATTCGAAACCTGGTATTGCAGGACCGCTATCTGATTGGACTTCATGCATCGGAGCGGCTTGATGAGCGCGGAATTTTGGAGTGGCAAGCTGTTGCCGGGTTGGGAGATGGAGAACTTCTTTACGAAAGATCTGATGCGAAACCGAATCCTTCGGTTGAGGTTCTCGAGCAGTTGCCAGATGGCACCGAGTTCAAGGCCGTCTTGGTCGTCTCTGAATCAAAGTGATGTTGCAAAACTTGTCACGGTACATGTCTTCCACAGAAACTAGATATGCAAATCGCTGGCGAGAGAATTCGAAGGACTAAACTGGTTCAGACCGACCACTTCGTCGTTGCCGTTGAAGTGGAAATGGTTATTCCGGATGAAGATCCGAGCGAACCATGTTTCGAACCAGAAACAGTGCAACTTCTAAAGGAAGTGAGAGAACGCGCCACGGAGGGTGATGTCGCATGGCTCAGGGAACATGGAAAAGTCTATGCGGCTTTGGAGAAGGTCTGAGAGGCAACGAGATGTCGAAGAATGGAACGCTGAGGATTTCATGAACGTCAACATAGAACTAATCGGCGAGCAGATTAGACGTCTCGAATGCAAAGCGCTGCAACTTAAAACGTCAACGGAAAGACTGATCGAATCACTGGTTCAGGAATTTGCTGACGAGGAGACAGAAACTAATTTTGATACTGCAGCAAAGTACGTGCTCCGAAAAAACAGGGAACTCTATGAGAGATTGGCTCAATGAGATTTTTGGAATGGGGCGAGTTACTTGCACTGCACGAGATGGTCGCAGAACAGTCAGGCGGCTCATCTGGAATTCGTGATGCGTTTGTTGAATCGATTCGAGAAAGAATTCAACCTTTGAAATAACAAATTCGTTGATAAAGCGATTTTAAAAACTCAATACTGAAAACCTAAACCATGTCCACAGATACGCCGACCAAACCAGAAACCGCGAAATCCGACGTTGAGTTCGGTTCGTACAAATATGGCTTCCATGATTCAATGGATAACTATGCATTCAAGAGCCGCAAAGGTCTGGATGCTGAAATTGTGCGTCAGATTTCGGAGCTGAAAGGCGAACCCGAATGGATGACAAACTTCCGTCTCGAATCGCTTGCGATCTTTGAATCTCGCCCAATGCCCAACTGGGGCGGTGACATGTCCGACCTGGACTTTCAAGACATTTTCTATTACATGAAGGCTGCAAATGAGCAGGAAACTTCATGGGATGATGTGCCGGAAGACATTCGTCGAACATATGATCGCCTTGGCATTCCTGAAGCGGAAAAGAAATATCTCTCCGGCGTCAAGGCTCAGTACGATTCGGAAGTTGTGTACGGTAGTCTGCAGGAAGACCTGTCAAAACAAGGCGTGATCTTCACCGATACTGACTCTGCATTGCGAGACCATCCAGAGTTGTTCCGTGAATACTTCGGTACCATTATTCCTCCCGGCGACAACAAGTTTGCGGCATTGAATTCGGCTGTCTGGTCTGGCGGATCATTCATCTACGTTCCGAAAGGTGTAAAGATTGAATTCCCGTTGCAGGCATACTTCCGCATCAATAGCCAGAACATGGGACAGTTCGAACGCACGTTGATCATCGTCGATGAAGGTGCATCGATTCACTATGTCGAAGGCTGTACTGCTCCAACCTACAGCAGCAACAGTCTGCATTCGGCAGTGGTTGAAATTGTCGTCAAACGCGGCGCGCGATGTCGATATACGACGATCCAAAACTGGTCCGGGAATGTCTACAACCTAGTGACAAAACGAGCGATGGCTTATGGCGATTCGCTGATGGAATGGATCGATGGAAATCTCGGTTCGAAGCTGACGATGAAGTATCCGGCGATCTGGTTGATGGAGCCAGGTGCTCGCGGTGAAACTTTGTCGATCGCCTTCGCAAGCCATGGCCAGCATCAGGACGCCGGTGCCAAGATGGTTCACTGTGCTCCAAACACATCCAGCCGCATTGTCAGCAAGAGTATCTCCAAAAACGGCGGCCGCTCAAGTTACCGTGGCTTGGTGAAGATTCACAAAGGTGCGGAAAATTGTCGTTCCAATGTGGTTTGTGACGCCCTGATTCTGGACCCGGAAAGCCGCAGTGATACTTATCCGTACATCGAAGTCGAAGAAGAAAACGTGGCGATCGAACATGAGGCCAGCGTTTCAAAAATCGGCGAAGAGCAGTTGTTCTATCTCATGAGCCGTGGACTGTCGGAGGTCGAAGCATCGGCCATGATCGTAACGGGGTTCATCGAGCCACTGGTGAAAGAGTTGCCAATGGAGTATGCAGTGGAGATGAATCGATTGATCGAACTGCAAATGGAAGGATCGGTTGGTTAGTTCTTCAGGTGAGCGGCAGGGCGTCAGCCCTCCGAGTGTGATTTGGAATTAAAGTCGCTGTCACTCTCCGGGTGACGAATGAGAACGGCTGCGTTTAGCGGTGTGCGTCATTCAGAGAATGAATTCAAATTTGCAGAACTGAGTATCATCGGGCATCAGCCCTCCGAGTCTGATTTGTGAAAGGTCGTCCAGAAGTGTTTTCCTCGCGATTCAATTTGCCCACGCGGGAACAACAAAAATGGTCAGACTCAGCGAAGAAGTATCTCAAGCGTTGAAAGCCTGCAACGGCGAATCGTTGTCCGTTGAAGCGGCTGAAGGTTCAATTTCAGCAGATGATCCTGATTGAACATCCTTTCGCCACCGAATTCATCGGATTTATTTGTTTGAAAACCACTATGTCAACAACCACCATCGATATCTCCCGCACAGGCTTCTCATCTGAAGTCTTCGAACAATTCCTTGCCACGCGCAATGAGCCATCATGGATCATCGACCAGCGCAGGGCGGCGTTTGAAACGTATCAGAATCTGCTGCAGGAAGATCTTGATCCTGAAGAGTTCAAACGGGTTGATCTGCGTGTCTTCAATGCGGGCAGATTTCGGCCATCGACTGATGTTGCCGAGACGTCCGCGATCAACACATTACTCAGCGATAAAACGGAATTCGGTGGAGCGATTTCGCATGTGAATGGCAACTGCACGCAGTCAAGCGTGTCTGACGAGATCAAAGCACAGGGCGTTCTGTTTGGTGAACTCACGACATTGCTCGCCAGTCATCGCGAACTGCTTGAACCATATTTCATGAAGAAGGCCGTGCGTCCGGAATCCGACCGATTTTCTGCATGGCACGCCGCTTTCTGGACCGGCGGAACACTGCTTTACGTGCCACGCAATGTTGAAGTTTCACTGCCATTGCACAGCCTGATCGCCCACAGCCGGAACGGTGTTGCTGAATTCGGTCACACGCTGATCATCCTTGAAGACGGTGCTCACGCCACATTGCTCGAAGAAACAACTTCTGCCACCGAAGACATCGCAGGGCTGCACGTCGGCTGCGTTGAACTGATCGTCGGTAAGGACGCAAATCTGCGCTACGTCCAGCTTCAGAACTGGAATCAGAATTCATGGCATCTCGCCCATCAAGCCGGTGTCGTGGGTAGCAACGCGTCTCTGCAATGGACTGTGGTTGGTCTTGGCAGCAAGTTGTCACATATTCATCAGGACATTAACCTGGTCGGACGAGCCGCCACGGCCGAAGTGAACGGCGTAACCTTTGCCAGTGATCGCCAGAAAATCAGTTACTATACTCAGCAGCATCATAAGGCTCAGGGAACTCACAGCGACCTGCTTTATAAAGAAGTTCTTCGCGACGAAGCTCGAGTCATCTGGCGTGGCATGATCAAAGTTGATCCTGCTGCTCAACAGACCGACGGATATCAGCGCAGCGATGCGTTGATGCTCAGCGACCACGCTCGATGTGATGCGATCCCAGGCCTGGAAATTGAAGCTGATGATGTCCGCTGTACGCACGGGGCGACAACAGGCCGAGTCGATCAGGACCAGATCTTCTACTGCATGAGCCGCGGAATCCATCGCCACGAGGCAATGCACATGATCGTGGAAGGCTTCTTCCAGCAGGTCTACGACCGCATCCCGGTCGAAGTCGTGCGCGAAACGCTGAGCCGCACCGTTCAAAGCAAGCTTGGCATTGAGGCAGTCTCGATCTGAGTGTAGATAAACTTCTCACGCTCCGTCATGAGGAGCATTCGTCGTACCTGCGAGCGAGCGGCAGTGCTTCGATCGACCAAACACATAACCACGCCAAAAGGAATCCGACCTGGGACTGGTCGGACTACGTAAGCAGATCTGTCCCAGATCTGCATCCTGTCAGCACGGTTGTTCGTAAACGGCCACACGGTCAATTCGCCTGGTGATGGTGATCTCTTTCCTGCCCGCACCCAAACTCGGGATTCCGTCGTCCTCGCGCGTAGAAACAGGGAACCGTGGAGACTACAATCGGTCTGATTAATTGCGGGGCGTCCTTGTCACTCCGCTGTGAGCCGCTTTTTGCGAGGCGATTGAATTCATGTCGACGTCTAATGTTTTGGCATCTCTGGACCACCCGATCAGTGCTGTTCCCGACGAACGTGGTCGCTTTGGCGAATTTGGCCGACGCTACGTCCCTGAAACCCTGATGTACGCTTTGGACCAGCTCACCGCCGCATACGAAGATGCGCAGCAGGATCCGGCATTCGATCGACAACTGCGGGATTTATTGAAGCACTTCGTCGGACGCCCGAATCCGCTCTATTTCGCGGAACGACTGACGGAAAAATGCGGCGGCGCGAAGATCTACTTCAAACGCGAAGACCTCAACCACACCGGTGCCCACAAAATCAACAACACCATGGGTCAAGTCCTCTTGACTCAGCGCATGGGCAAGACACGCGTCATTGCCGAAACCGGGGCAGGGCAACATGGCGTTGCGACAGCCACCGCCTGTGCCAGATTCGGACTACCCTGCGTCGTCTACATGGGCGAAGAAGATGTACGCCGTCAAAAGCTCAACGTCTTTATTATGCGAACAATGGGTGCAGAAGTGCGACCGGTGACGACAGGCTCACGCACGCTGCGTGATGCCATCAATGAAGCTATGCGAGACTGGATGGCCTCCGTTCGCGACACGCACTACATCATCGGCAGTGTAGTCGGACCACATCCTTTTCCAATGATGGTTCGCGATTTTCAGTCCATCATCGGTCGCGAAGCCCGCGAGCAGTGCCTTGACCAGGTCGGACGACTTCCGGATGAAGTCATCGCCTGCGTTGGTGGCGGCTCGAATTCCGCTGGCATGTTCTATCCGTTTGTGGATGACGCTAGCGTCGCGTTAACTGGTGTCGAAGCCGGTGGTCGCGGAGGAAAGCCGGGAGATCATGCAAGCACGCTCACCTACGGCAAGCCTGGAATTCTACACGGCAGCTATAGCTATGTCCTTCAAGATGAAGATGGCCAGACTTCTGACGTGCATTCAATTTCGGCAGGCCTGGATTATCCGGGAGTTGGTCCGGAGCACAGCTACTGGAAAGAAACGGGCCGCGTCGAATACGTCAACATCCTGGACGATGAAGCACTGAGCGCATTCAGCATCATGGCAAAGACGGAAGGCATTCTACCGGCGATTGAGACGTCTCATGCAATTTCCTATGCGATGAAATCTGCAGCCAAACGCAGCCCGGAAGATGTCATTGTCGTGTGCTTGTCCGGCCGTGGCGACAAAGATGTGAACGAAGTTGCTCGGCTTACGGGCCAGGACATGTAAATCTGGGCTACTTTCGAGGCTGACATCGCATCATGGGCGGAAAGGAACTAAAGCCCCGCACTCGCCGCCCGATGACGCCAGCGACAAAGGCAATATTTCTCTTTGCCTTGCTGATGGTGTTGAGGCTCGCGGTTTTTCGTCCGGAACTCGCCAGCGACGGCAAGCCTCGCACAGATGTTCTTGTGACTCACGTCATCGACGGTGATACGTTTGACCTGGACGATGGCACTCGAGTCCGGATGCTGGGGATTGATGCACCAGAAGCCGGGTTTGGCGACAAAACTCCGCAACCATTTTCTGTCGAAGCAACGGAATGGCTGAAAGACCGCATCGAAGGCCACGAAGTCGCACTCCGTATCGACTATCCCAAAACCGACCGCTACGGTCGCACACTTGCGTGGGTCTTTGAACCAAACGGTACTCTGGTCAATGAACTCATGCTGCGGGAAGGCCGCGTGAAACTGCTGGCCGATTTTGGCCTGCCTGCAGACTTGGAACCGAATCTCCGCAAAGCCGAAGCTGAAGCCCGCATTCGGAAGGTCGGCATCTGGGCTCGGAAGAGCAAAAAGTAGTAAAAAAAGAAGCCCGGCGTGTCTAACACGCCGGGCTTCAATAGGTTTTCCGGTTCTGCGAGAAATAAGGCGGGCGGTGACGCTTGCGCAGAAAATGCCTTTGCGTAGATCGACGAACTTGGTGCTGCGATGGAGCCTGAAAGGCTCGGGCATATCAGCCTGGGGCAAGAGAATCCGCAAATACGGATGAACGCCGCCCCAGGTTGATGTTCCGTCTGAACAAGAACCCTGACAGGGTTCCGCAATGCAGGTTTGCGTTGCCCTTTCAGGCAACGCCGTGAAGGATTTTTAGCAGCATTTTCAAAGGGCGAGCAAAGTTGTGGTTGCGATCAATCAAGGCTTATCCGGAATGATTATTTTTGATCTGTAGACAAATTTGCGTTCAGGCCCGGATGGGCCGACACAGCCTCTGCCGGGGCCGTGAGGCCCCGGAATTCGACTCAAAAGAACCAAAGGCCCGGAGGGCCGACACAACAAAAACTGCGAAGTGCACCGGATCTGTGTCGGCCTTTCAGGCCTTTGGTTCATCATTGCCTGCCGCCGGTGGCTCACGCCACCGGCAGAGGCTGTGTCGGCCTCCCAGGCCTGAATCGCATTCCTTTTGTTTCCGCTCCCTGTGTTTTTACTGCGAAAAATCCTTCACGGCGTTGCCCTTTCAGGGCAAAATGCGTTAGTGCCGTTGAATCCTGGGGCGTTGCCCCAGACTGACTTGCCAAGGCCCGTTGGGCCGAATCGCAGTCCTTGAGCGCTACATGCACGGATCAACGCGATCGGAGTGCGCCACTTCTATGTCGGAACTCTTTATTTCGCGCAGAACCGGTTTTCGTAGGACGGGACTGGAGTCCCATCCTACGCTACCACTCAACACTCATGCAGGCTGCATAGCGCCGATGACTTCCCGCAGACGGCCACGAGCAGTGTGCAGTCGTCGCTTGATCGTTCCGATCGGGCTTTCGAACTGCTCGCTCATTTCCTTCAGCGAAGAACCTTCAAAGTAGAAGGCCCACAATGTTTCTCGGTCCATATGGCCGAGTTGGTTCAAACCCTCGCGAACCTGTTCGATGTTTTCCTGTCGAATCATTGCAGCAAACGGAGTATCTTCCGTCTGCTGAACTCCATCGAAGGATTCCGGTTCAAAGCAGGTTTCGTTCGGTCGTCGAACAGCTCGGTTGATAGACAATCGAACGGCGATCTGGCACAACCAGCCACCGAATCGTTCGGCTTCCTGCAACTGAGGCAGCTTACGGAAGGCACGCAGAAAAACTTCCTGCACGACTTCATCAGCTTCCGCAGTGTTACGCAATCGCTGCATCACGATTCCGTAGATCCGTGACTGGAAGAGAACGACGAGATCGCTGAAAGCGTCCCGGTCGCCGGCCTGAGCTTGCAAAACAAGTGGTGTCAAAGAATCAGTGATCATTAGAGTCAGACTCCAGTCTGAAAATCACGTCGTGTCATTCGAAGGAGTTCGCCAGTGGCGGAAATCGAATGTCGCGTGAAAGGGCTTCGCAGGAACAGCCGTGAGTCGTGAGGTATTAACGCCAGGAAACGGCGAAGACCTCGGAAACTCACACGAAGAACATGGAAGGCACACCGTGTGCGATCCATTTCGAGCGGTTCGAGCGGAAGAAGTTTAAATTTCGTCCAGAGGACGGGAGCTTGGTGCCCCTTAACTTCTGCCGCTGATACCGGTCAGACAACCCTGGCCTTGATAGGCCCGCTCCGGGTTACCGAGTAAACTCGATAGGGAGCGACTGAGCGAATTTTGACAGCGTTCGGAGATTCCTCCGCAAGGCTGTTTCGAATCGCTCGCCGGATGTCCGTGCTTTGAACGCCAGCGCATATCGCGCATGGAGTCTGCCTGCATCGGTACCACTGCAAATATCGCGGGTGAGGCAGAACGGACGAACAGCGCGGCAATGACATTGGCCGCAATGGCCTTTGTAGATGCGACGATGGCGTTGATCGTTGTGTTCAGAAGCATTGCTCTGCCCTCAGAATGAGTCCCGCGCCCTTTGCCGATCACTTTGCTGTAAGTGAATCTGGCTCTGGTCTTTCGGTCCATATAATCCGTCGCACGGTAGCGACGCAAACGTGTCGGCAACAACAATTGCTGCCAACAAAAAACTTTTCAGTGCCACCAGTTTAGTTCGGCTGCGGACTTTTACAATATCTTCCGCACCGTCTGGCGAACCTTCCAATGCTCCATAGACACTGGATCGTCAAAATTGGTTCGGCAAAACATTTGAAGTTCGTAGAGATTTTTTCGAAAATAGCAGAAAACCTGATTTTTACGCCTGTCGTTCGCTTTCCATTTTAGAGCCCGGTAATCCTAAACCGCTTGGATTTGGGTCTTCCAAAAACCAAGAGCGAACCGCAACAACGAAAACGTTGTCACTTCCAGTGAAATGCAGCCCAGCTACTTGGCAGTAGGACATTAGATCGATAAACTGCCTCCACCGCTCCTATAGCTCAGTTGGTAGAGCAACTGACTCTTAATCCGTAGGTCGAAGGTTCGAGTCCTTCTGGGAGCACTTCATAAGTCCTTGCCGTTCCTTGAGTTAAGGAAACCAGCCACACAAGGCTGTGCGGTGTGAAACGATTTACTACACGTTTCACTACACCTTTTCGAAGGCCGCACATCATGAAAAAGCGAACTCCCAAATACGCACTTCACAAGCCGACCGGACAAGCCTATGTCCGAATTCAGGGCAAATTTCACTACCTCGGGGAGTATGACTCTGAGGAATCCCACAAACGATACGACGCCCTGATAGCCAAATTTCTGATGGGAACACTGAACGCTTCGCGGGACAAGCTAACAATTGGTCAATTGTGCGTCGCGTATATGGACTATGCACGCACTTACTATGTGAAAAATGGGCGCGAAACGACAGAGATTTCGTCGATTCAGGTGGCCTTGAGACCATTAAACAAGCTGCATGGCCGATGCCGCGTTTCGGATTTTGGGCCGAAGAAGCTTAAAGAAGTCCGGGATTTGATGCTCGCGGCGGGAATTGTGCGGAAGTCAATCAACAAAGGAGTTGGCCGAATTAAGCGAATGTGCAAGTGGGGTGTTGAGAACGAGTTGATTTCCGCAAATATTCTGGCTGCCGTTAGTGCGGTGGCAGGGCTTCGTTATGGTCGGTCGGCAGCGGTAGAAAGTGAACCTGTTGTGCCTGTGCCTGAGCACGAAATTGAAGCAATCCGCGAACTGGTGAGCTCGCAAGTTTGGGGAATGATCCAACTGCAGAAAGCTACCGGAATGCGACCTGGTGAAGTCCGTTTGGTTCGGCTTTGCGATATCGACATTTCAGGTAAAGTATGGGAATACCGACCGTCTGAGCACAAAACTGAACATCATGGCCGCAAGCGAGTTGTTTTCATCGGGCCGCAGGGGCAAGGAATCCTCAAGGCATTTCTGACCGCAGACCGTGAACGCTACGTTTTTTCTCCTGCGGATGCGAAAGAAGAGTTTAACGCCCAAAAGCGAGCCAACCGAGCGTCGCCAATGACTCCCAGCCAAGCCGCTCGCAGGCCGAAAAATAAGCCGCTTCGGACGCCGGGGAAATGCTTCTCTGTGACAAGCTATGCCCGTTCGATCAGCAACGCCTGTGAGAAAGCAGGAATTCCCGTTTGGGCACCGAACAGATTGCGACACAACGCCGCAACGGAACTTCGTAAGGATTTTGATATCGAAACTGTTCGCACAATTTTGGGCCACGCTACTGGCTTCACAACAGAAATTTACGCTGAATTGGATATGGCCAAAGCTCGTGCGGTCATTGGGCGTGTTGGTTGATGTTGGTGGTTTGTTGTTCCCAGTTTTTTCCTTCACATAAACTTGGAGATTGAACGATGGTAACTGAGCAAAAGGGATTTGTTGTCGCGTGCGTGAATCCAGCTAAGGGCAGACCAGTTGTTTGCGGGACTGGTACGGAGGTTGTCCCGCAGAAGCTGGTGACGATTGATAACGTTGATGGACTCGTGATACATTGAATTTGCAGGGCTAGATTAGCTCTCGAAAGCCGCCTGCCCTGCATGTTTTTCACTTTCGGATGAGACTGTTCGGGTAGTCAACAGCATGAATGATTTGGCTTCGGTTACGAATCTCCGGAATGAATCGGGACACGCTGGTCAATTGATCGCATCACTTGTATTCGCCGTTCGATCTAAGGTGAGCAGCGATTGGCAGCGAGTCCCGCTCGATCGTACTACATACGCTCAACTGTCTGAAACTCAGCGAGACGTGATTCACAGTTTTGGGCATAGCGAATCCTATGATGGCCCGGACATTCTCGACTGGCTTATTAAGAGTTTCCGTGAGTTCAATCGTTCGGTCGAATTGTTGGCTGAAGTTAAACCGGTTCCAGAATTTGTGATTTTGAGTGCAGCCGATTTGGTGGCGGTTGAGGAAACTTCAATGGCAGTGAAGTCTGTCACAAATGCACAGTTTCAACATCAAATGTTACTGGTCGGTTTCACTCTTGATTCTAAATTGACCGGCCGAATAGAACGGATGCTTTCGGTTTTGTCTGTATCCCCTGTTCGAACGTCGGAATTCTGTGAGTTTCTCTGTGTTGCTGGTGACTGGTTGACTGTTGCAAGGCGAGTCGTGCATTGGTGCGGTTTGCAAGTTGATCCCGAATATTCAGGGGCAACAGAAACGCCAGAAACGCCTGCCTCGCGAAAAGAGGAATTCATCCGCGCGATGGGTGTTGTTCTGGATGATGCAAAATGTACGATCACTCGCACATTGAAAACCGTTAGCCACTTACGGCCGGTAAGCCTCACGCCTGCTCAATGGGAGCTACTTAACGAACTATTGGCAGCGGGCAAAAACGGTACCACTAGATTGCAGCTTTCCGAGACGTTCAGCATTAGTGAGGCTGCCGTTAGTCAGCGGAAAACAAGTCTGAAGGGAAAGATCTCAGCGTTAAAACTTACCATCCCAGGTGATGAATTTCGACTTGCTGATTACTGATCAGCAACGCTTATTTGTGGATAGTGCAATCACAATCATTTAACGATCTACTTCGGTCATTGATGCGATTCAATTCGAATCGTTGATGCAATTCACTTTGAATTGCATAAGCAATGACACGGAGTATTTTTATGCACTCAGCGAATTCAGATGATGAGTTGAAAAGGCCAGTCAATGAAGCGATTCGGCAGGAGGTGCCAGGTATAGACTTGAACCCTTCGACGTCATGGCGCTGGTTTACCCGTGGCCTTGCTGGCCAGAACGGCAAGCGAATCCGGTTGCAGGTTTGGTATGTTGGTCGAGTGCCGACGACAACGCGGGCCGCAGTTCGAACTTTTCTGGATGCAGTGACGGAGGCTCGCCTCTCGAAAATGGCGGCCACGCAAGCCAAACACGATGACGATACCGAATCGCGATTGGTGGCACATGGCCTGACTGGCGGTGCTAAGTGAACAAAAAAGCCAATCAACCAAAGCTACCGAAGAAGAACGCCAGTGTGGCGGGAAGGATGGATGATCTCGATAGTCGGCTTCTGTACCTCGAGAGGCACGATGAGTCTCACATTGATGAATTAACACGCGCGAGAACCGAACGCGAAAACTTCCGCAATGAGATCGGCGATTTGCGCGATAATGTTGCAGAGATCCGATCTGCCCTGTCTGAACAAATCAATGATGGTTTACTTGCGGACTGTGAGGGTTCGCTATGAATCCAGCAATGAAGGCAGATGAGGTCAAACGGCAGTCGGCAGGTCGCTGGGTTCAGATTCTACGCGACGTCTGCGGCCTTACCGATTCGCAGTTGAATCCCAACTCGCACGGGCCTTGTCCCCAATGCGGGGGCGAAGATCGATTCAGAGCCCTGGATGATGTTGCCGAGACTGGAGCTCTCTATTGCAACAAATGCTTTTCCACTCGGAATGGGGATGGGTTCGCTGCAATTCAGTGGCTGAAGAATGTTACGTTCCCAGGTGCCGTTAAACTGGTCGCTGAAGCACTGGCTGGAGTTGCTCCAGCCAGTCTAAAAACAAAGGCCCCGAGTAAGGCAAAAACGATTCACAATTCAGTGGCAAAAGCCGCTTCTGCAATCGCATTTGGGTTGGTTAAAAAGGGAGTTTTGGAATCGCAACGCAAGCCAGGTTTTATCTGGTTTTATCATTTTGCGGATGGTTTAGAAGCCGGCGCTGTTGTTCGCTGGGATCTGCCTAATGACGCCAAGACATTTGGGCAAATTGCGAAAATTGACGGGGGCTGGATTTGTGGCGGGATGCCCTCGCCACGTCCGCTCTATCGTTTGCCTTCCTTGATTGACGCTGATGAAGTCTGGATCTGCGAAGGGGAAAAGGCGGCTGATGCGGGTGTGGGTTTGGGTCTGATTGCGACTACGCCAAGCCAAGGGGCGCAGAGTCCGAAGCTAACTGATTGGGAGCCGCTGAACGGAAAGAAAGTCTTCATTGTTCCTGATAACGATGCGGCTGGCGACACTTTTGCACGTCAAGTAATCGCACTGATTCACAAACAATCGCCAGACGCAATTGTACAAGTCGTTTGGCTTAAAGATGACTGGCCTGCGATCCCCGACAAGGGTGATCTCTACGACTTTCAGGAGCAATTCGACTCTGCTAATGCTGAGGCCCTCAGGGATCGATTGTATGCGTTGCCTGACAGATTGAAGGAATATGAAGCCGACGAACACGAACAGCCAGAGAGGCAACCTGCCAACGCTGAGCTGCCGACTGTTGCCCGGTCTTATGACGCGACAAATTTGAACGACATTGGCAATGCTGAATACTTCGCCGGGGTTTACAGAAACGAACTTCGATATTGTGCTGCCTGGGGTAAGTGGCTTGTCTGGGACGGAGCAAGATATAAGCTGGATGATGACAAGTCGCCCCTAAAATTAGCAATGGATCTTGTGGGCCGAATGTTTGGCGATGCTTTGCATCATAAGGGAAGTGACGTGTTCAAACATGTAGTCGGTTCGGCAAATGCCGGCCGCCTGCGGGCAATGCTTGACCTAGCGGGATCGTTACTTCCGATCAAGTTCGATGAGTTAGACATTAACCCATGGTTGCTCAATTGTTTGAATGGGATGATTGATTTGAAGTCTGGTGAGTTGTTGCCTCACGATAGAAAATTCGGGATCACAAAACTCTGCCCGACGGAGTTTGTGAAAGACGCCAAGTCGCCAGCTTGGTCGCGATTTTTGACCGCTGTTTTTGCTGGTGATGAGGAACTGATTCAGTTTGTGCAGCGGTTATTTGGTTACTTCCTAACGGGCGATATTTCAGAGCAAAAATTGGCATTGTTTTTTGGTACGGGAGCGAATGGGAAGTCAACATTGCTGAACGCTTTTATGGATGCGATTGGGCCGGATTATTCGATGCAATGTTTGCCAGATTTTCTCATGGAGAAAAAAGGCGAAAGCCATCCAACCGAGAAAGCCAGCCTATTCGGAATGCGCTTTGTGTCGTGTACTGAGACTGAGGGATCACGCAGACTGGCAGAAGCAACGGTCAAAATGCTGACCGGGGGGGAACGAATCATGGCAAGGCGAATGCGAGAGGATTTCTGGCAATTCAACCCGACGCACAAATTGGTTTTGTGTACCAATCACAAGCCTATCATCAAAGGTACTGATCACGGTATCTGGCGGCGGCTTTTGTTGATTCCATTCCTTCAACAATTTGACGGCCAAAATCAGAATAAGCAATTGCCGGAACAACTCAGAGCTGAAAGCAAAGGAATTCTTGCATGGGCGGTTCAAGGGTGTTTGGATTGGCAGCGGGTGGGACTCAACCCGCCAGATATTGTGAGTAATGCTACCGAAGATTATCGCAGGTCTGAGGATATCCTGGGAAGGTTTCTTGCTGATTGTTGTGTTCGGAGTCTGGCAGTATCTGTGAGATTTTCAAAGCTGTATGAATCTCTTGAGCAATGGGCAAATGATTCAGGGGATTTCCTGCCCAGCAAGCGGGCCGCTGGTATGTGGTTGGACGAAAACGGTTTCGAGAGATACTCTGCAAATGGCAGGTGCTATCGGGGGCTGATGCTTAACGCAGCCAGTGATGTCAGTGACCCGTTTCCGTGATCAAAGGAACAACTTGAGCAAGATTTCTGCTTAAATTCGCTTTGCGTAGGGGAAGCCAATCCATCCGGAAATTTGATTCCGATCGTTCCGTTTTCAACTACTCTGGAACGAAGGTACTGAATGGAACGATAATTACGCTTGAATTCGCTTTGCGTATAGAAAAGCAATATCAACCCGGAAATTGATTCCGATTGGTACTTTCATTCCACACTAATAAAAACATTGGTGAAAACGAGTCTTTTTTCTGCCAACCCAAAAAACTACGGAACGATCTTTTTTCAGTGGCTTTTATTGCATCACACAATAGGCAGTGTGCATTGTCTAGGGGGGGCGGCATATTGGGTCCTCCCCCGGTACCCGGTACCCGCTCGCGGTTTACCTTTCGCGCAGAAACGGCGCATGCGGTAGTTATTGGTGGGGCTCTTTCTTCCTGGTGTTTCTAAAAGAAGATAAATTCATCCACTTTACACCCAATCAAATCACGAATCATTCGGATGACGCGCTCGCAGGCCAGTTGTTGTCTCCATGCGAGCAACCTGCGGCCATTGCTAATGCCGGATCTGCCGAGCCGACGAACATCAGTTTCTTCGGCCACGATCAACTCAGGCCGTCTAGCCGGTTGCGCTCGAGGTGGCGGCTGAAGACGAACATCAGGTTCTTCGGCCACGATCAACTCAGGCATGATCTGGATGCCGAGATCGTCGCAGGCCGGAACTTGTCTCCATGCGAGCAACCTGCGGCCATTGCTGATGCTGGATCTGCCGAGCCGACGAACATCAGGTTCTTCAGCCACGATCAACTCAGGCCG
>Ga0209702_10001264_pt1 | contig 49133 bp, 37 predicted proteins | sample FRY01_FD_187210 | JGI IMG/M metagenome (GOLD analysis project Ga0209702, IMG submission 187210) | Freshwater microbial communities from Lake Fryxell liftoff mats and glacier meltwater in Antarctica - FRY-01 (SPAdes) (version 2) | ecosystem: Environmental > Aquatic > Freshwater > Ice > Glacier... | reverse complement strand
ATCAATCAGAAATTACTGAAGAATCTCCAGAATTGCCCGATGATGTGCTTTAGTAAAACACCAAATAAGAAAACAATACATATTAAAATTATGCAAAAAACTTTAGTGTTATTAGTGTTTCTATTGTTAATGAAAAATAACTCATTTTCTCAGGATACGTTATTAGTTGAGTTCGATAAACAAAGAATAAATCACCAAAAGACGGGAATGATTGTTCTAATGAGCTGGGCAGGGGCCAATATAATGAGTGGAACAATACTCAGAAACAATAGTATAGGCGACACCAAATATTTTCATGAAATGAATGCATTATGGAATACGGTAAATCTCTTTCTCGGAGCCAGTGGATATTATAACGCATCAAGAGAGACGCCTAAATCGGAAGCTTTTCACATTCTAGGGCAACAATTAAAGTTAGAAAAAACCTTATTATTTAATGTTGGCATTGATGTGGCTTATACCACGGCCGGATTGTATTTGCTTGAAAAAGGAAACAATCAAAGCGATATTATTAAAAGACAACGCTTTCGCGGATATGGTAGAAGCTTAATTTTACAAGGAGGTTTTTTATTCTTGTTCGATGGGATTTTTTACGCAATCGAAGCGAATGCATCCAACAACCTTCGAGAAGCAATGTCAATGATCTATATCAGTCCTTCTGGCATTGGCTTAAACTACCGTTTCTAATTTGAAGCGATTATTTATAGCTTGCAATGTTATTCTTAAAGCATGTTATACAATTTACACGTAAGTAAATTTATCAATCAATTTTCATTACCCGCTTTATTCTACAGCTTAATCATTGGGCTTGGGTTGATTCCCCGTTTCGATACTATCCTAATTTTTTTTGATGGAAATCAACTTGGTGAAGCGAGTTTAAACGCCATTGATATTCAATCCAGAGTTAGAAGTACATATATTTTCATTTTCGCCATCATTCTTAGCTACGCATTCTTAGCCAAAATTTTCAAGAATCCGTTCCGGAAATTAACTAGTAAAAACCAGACTATAGAAAATTCTATTCTTGGGATTGGTTGTATTCAAGCAGTTTTAGGCTATACTAATCCAGCTTTAACCACTCTTTTAATTATTCCAATAGCATTTCATATTGGATTTTGGACTGCGATGCTGCAAAGAAAAAGTGTCGATGATGAGGTACTTCTATCAAATTTCGCATTTGCACTTATAATTTGGCAGCTAATTATTTGGTTTGTGCCATATAATTTAACACCAACTATTCACCTTTTAATTATTTTAGGCTCTCTTGTTTTTTGTGAAATAATCTGGCGATTCCTGAAAATTGAGAACCTAAGTAAAATCAATAACTCCATTGCAATTGTTAGTTTGTTGCCATTCCTAACCATTGAATCAAACTATTTTTTTAGAGAAAAACTCAATCTACCTATTTCAGGATTATTTAGTGCTCTAATTATCTTATCCATAATTATACTTTTTGCACTTATATATGATCGTAAATTTGGCACAAATGCTCTAAAGACTACACCAATTACCTGGCTACTAATTGCTTGTGGATTCTGTATTCAAACATTCTACAATCCATATGGGATAGCTTCTTCCGAACTATTTGAACTAGCTAATAGAGCCACGCCCTTAATGGAGTTTCACTTTTTTCGGAACATCCCATTGCTCGAGAAGGCCTCTTCACATCTCGTGAGCGACTATGGCTTTGGACTTTTTTATCAATTGATTTACGGATATCATGGACTTGACTTCATGATTTTCGATCTTTTTGAATTACTTGGCTGGGTCATTCTATCATTCATACTTATTTACCAAATCACTAATAATAAGCTTATTGCATTCTATTTTGTAACGCTATTCCCCTTCTTCGATGCTACGTTAACACCCTATTATTCGTGGGCATTTCTACCATTAATCATTCTCATACAAGCATTTAAAAACCCTTCAATTAAATGGGCTTGGGTATTTGGAATTTCCCTAACCCTGCTCCTCCCTTGGCGCGCAGATCTTAGCTTTGGTATACTAATTTCAATAATCGGAATTATCTCTATCGGGTTTTATTCCCGCCAAATTAAACTCAAGTTTATACTGCCAAGTTTTATCTCCTTAACCATTCTAGGAATTGTATTATTTAGTATATCAATTTCAAACCAAATTGACTGGTTAAGCAGTTTAAAAAGCACAATCGATTACCTGCTATCATCTCAATCCTATGGACTCACAAACATTGGTGATCAAAGCTCAAATCAATTCATTCTTCATCATTTCTTAATTCCAATAGCCATCACTTTTGTTGGATATTTTAGTTTGATGAATATTAAAAATAATTCTAAATCTGAATATTCATCTGCATTTATAGCAATTATTTACTTATCAATATTCTATATTGTAAATTTACCTAGAGGCATCGTTAGACACGGCTTTGCTGAAGGTTTCGATAATTTCCTCGTTTCTTATGCTCCATTTATAATCATTCTATGGTGCTCGATTATTTTAATCAGTAATAGAAAAAACCAATTTTTGTTTGCATTAATTTCCATAACAATTTTTCAGTTATTTCTTCGATTCCCTAATAGAACACCAGAAAATACTTTGGTTTATGCATCAATATATAAGCCCATCAATGTCCATAGTATTCCCTACCAGCATCAATCAAAAAGGCTAAAAACAGATTCAATAAATCTTAACCATAAAATATTTCCTCTTGTCAATTTCCTAAGAGAAAACCTGAAGGAAGATGAAACGTTTATTGACTTTGGAAATACTCCAATGCTCTATTTTTATGCTCAAAAACAAGTCCCTGCATTCTTTTATCAGAGTCCTCAAAATGTTCACAGTATTAGCCTACAAAGAGATTGGATTAAACGACTTGATAATTTCAACGTTCCCATATTTCTTTTCCGTCATCATCCATCAGAGTGGTGGGACGCAACTGACGGTGTGCCCAATGAATTAAGGCACTATTTGATCGCTGAGTATGCTTACAAAACTTATTTCCCTTGGAAACAGGTCTCAGGTTATGAAATTTGGAAATTAAAATCTCAGAGCGATACGCTCCTCCCCGAATTCATGGATCCAAGACTTTATGAGTATTACAACCTTCGTAAACTTCCAGCAATTTGGTCACCTTCAACAAATAAAACTATAAAAGGGAACTTAATTGTAGACTCTCCACAATCAATAGATGAGCCTTACAAAAAAGACTATAAATATCAGCTACCAGCTAATAAACCAATTTGGTTAGAACTCAAAATTTGTAACAATTCTGCAAATGAATCTCCAATTAGAGTTACATTAATGGATGGAATAGATCCATTTGGAGGATACGATTTTACTGCAAACGCCAATGCAAATGGTACTTATAAGATTAGAATGTCCATTTTAGCGAGTTGGTGGTTGGTCAACATAGATTATATTCGAATCTCTGTTCCTGAAGGTGTTTTGCTTGAAGATGTTACTTTTGCAAGCGACTCCAATTAATTATGCGTACAGGACTACAAATATTTATTGACAAGAAAATTGGACCAGCGTTCAATCTGATTCTTTATACTTTTGTAAGAATTACTGGCAAAATCTTAAGGATTGATCACAGTCTAAATAAACCATTCAGGCGAATAGTTATCTGCAAATACAAAGGTCTTGGAAGTATTGTTCAAGCCTCTGCTCTTATTTCTACATTGAAAAAGAACTATCCAAACGCAGAAATTCTATTCCTTTCGACAACAGGGAATAAAGGAATTCTGAACTTTTATCGAAATTATATTAATGATGACATCCTTATTGATGATGGCTCTGCGTTTAAACTTTTTAAAACAACTTTCTCAGCCATTCTCAAACTTTGGAAGTTTAAACCAGAAATATTTATAGATCTGGAAGTCTACTCCAACTTCAGCACGTTTATATGCACAATAAGTGCTGCAAAAAATAGATTTGGTTTTTATAAAAGTGATAAAGACTACAGAACTGGATTGTTTACCCATTTAATGTATTACAATATAAAAGCACCTTTGTCAGAGATATATTTACAAATGGCTCGCTTGCTTCCTATTAACCAAATCGATCATAAGTTAATCTTTCCCGAAAGTAACTTTGAAACAGAACTACATTTAACTCAAATATTAACTGCTGATGGCTATGCTGGACAAGAGTTCATAGTAATAAATCCTAATGCCTCAGACCTCCGCCTAGAGAGACGATGGCCAAAGAACTCTTATAATGAGATAATTAAACAATTAAGAATCAAGTTCCCTGAAATAAGCATCATTCTAGTTGGAAATAAAGCAGAAACTGCATACGTGAACAGTATTTACACTGATTTTTCAACAGATAATTTTATTATCAATTCATCTGGAAAACTCAGCTTAGCCGAACTAGTCACTTTAATTTCAAAAGCAAAAATCGTTATCACAAATGATACGGGACCACTACATATTTCACTTTCACTTAACAAAACAACAATTGGGTTGTTTGGCCCTTGTTCACCTTCGCAGTATGGACAGATGGAAACCTGCACTCCGATCTACGAAAATGTATATTGTAGTCCATGTGTGCACGAATTTATGCAACCGCCCTGCAATGGAGATAATCAATGCATGAAAAATATTAGTGTTAAGCAAGTCATGTCCACCACGGAGAAATTAATTTGTAATGAAAAACCAGTCGCAAAAGAATCACTAATTAATTATCAAACTAACAATAAAGCATTAGGATATATTCAAAATCGAAATTAATATGAAATCTGTTCTATACTTATTTATTATTGCTCATTTTGCAATTAATCCAAGCATACTATTTGCACAAAATGATTGTCCCAGTTTTGAAAATAAGTTCAATTCTAGTTATCCTCAATGTATTCACATACATCGCCAGGAATACATTCTAGATTTTCTAAAAGAATCTCGTTCTCCCATCAAAGCAGTCGATACTGCATACTTCGATTTTTATAAGGCTGATGTAACTTGGTGGATTGATGCAACATTTCAATTTACGCCTGATTCTGAGGAGTTTCAAATTGCAACATCCAATGGATCTACTAAGCCATATAAACAATATGCTAAGTTGTTTTTCGATCGAGATGGAGCTAAGTTCGAGCTAAACGTATATCAAAGCTTAGGTTTAATCAAAAACCCCGAGTATAGCGATTATTTATTCATGCCTTTCATGGATTTAACAAATGGAGAAACAAGCTATGAGGGAGGGCGTTATATTGATTTAAAAACAAGTAATTTCGGAAACGACGGACATATTCAGATTGATTTTAACCGAGCTTATAATCCTTATTGCGCATTTTCTGGAGGTTACAGTTGTCCAGTGCCACCAAAAGAAAATCGTTTAAAAATTGGCATTTACGCGGGTGAGAAGAAATTCAAAAAACCTCATTAATTAATTATTACTTTTAAAAATACACATTGAATGAAAAGTGTAACACGTTTTTTTGCGTCTGATAATTGCTCTGGAATTCATCCAGAGATTTTAAATGCAATTAATGAAGCTAATGCAGGTCATGTCAAAGGATACGGATATGACCCTTATACATTTGAAGCTGTTAAATCGTTTAAGAAAATTTTTGGTGAAGATATAGACGTTTTCTTTGTTTATTCTGGAACAGGAGCCAATGTATTAGCCTTAGAATCTTGCATTAGGTCTTATGAAGCCGTTATTTGTAGCGATGTTGCACACATTCATACCGATGAAGCTGGTGCACCTGAACGTTTTCTGCAAGCGAAGTTAATCACCGTGCCCTCAATAAATGGTAAAATATCTCCTAGGCAATTCGAATCTTTACTCCATGGACGCGGTGTAGAACATCACGTTCAACCGAAAGTAATATCTATTACTCAAAGCACCGAATATGGTACATTGTATTCGGTAGAAGAACTACGAGAAATATGTCAATTTGCTAAAAAAGAAAATCTTTACGTTCATATTGATGGAGCCAGAATATCCAATGCCGTTGCAGCACTAGGTATATCGGCAAAAGAATTAATCAAAGACAATGGCGTCGATGTTATGAGTTTTGGAGGCACCAAAAATGGGATGATGATGGGCGAAGCGCTCGTATTCTTTAATAAAAAATTAGCCCAAAATTTTCTATATCGCAGAAAGCAAGGAATGCAATTAGCTTCCAAAATGCGATTTATATCTGCTCAGTTCCAAGCATTTTTTCATGACGATTTGTGGCTCAAGCTCGCTCAAAACTCAAATAAAATGGCTGCGTTTTTAGGCAGTAAACTTTCAGAATTTAAAGGCATTCAAATTACTAAGCCAATTCAAGTGAATGGAGTTTTTGCAATTTTCCCTCCGGGGATTGCTGAGCAACTGCAAGAAAAATTCCCATTTTATGTTTGGAACGAGGACACCAATGAAGTGCGTCTAATGGCTTCTTGGGATACAACAGAAACTGATATTCTCACATTTATTGATTATCTGAAAGAGATTTTACCTTTAGAATAAAATCATTTTTATTCAGTGGGAAATACCTGTAAATGATTAGTTTTAATAAAAACTGACGCTATGAAAGTAATCAAAATCATTGGTCTCAGTATTCTGGGGCTAGTTCTATTGCTTGCCATTATAGGATTCTTCTTGCCCTCGGTATCGAATTTAGAGCGGTCAATGGTTATGAAGGCCTCCCCAGAATTGGTCTTCGAACAAGTAAACTCTGTTAAAAATTGGGAGAATTGGTCTACTTGGAAAAAAATGGATCCCAAAATGGAGATCACTTATGGTGAAATACCCTCTGGTTCTGGAGCTTTCTATTCTTGGAAAGGAACTGAATCAGGCGAAGGTAGATTAACTATCACAGAGAGTCAGCCGCATTCTTTAATAAAATCTGATCTTGATTTTGGCGAAATGGGAATCGCCAAATGTGATTATACTTTTGAGGCATTATCTGATGGTGGAACAAAAATGATATGGAAATTCACATCTGAAATTGGTAACAATCCATTCAAAAGACTAATGTCGAAAATGTTCGAAGGGATTCTAGCTGATCAATTTGATCAAGGTATGGCTACTATCAATGAGATCATGATGAACATGCCTAAAATAGAAGCTTCTCGTGGTGTCGTAAAATCAGTTGAAGTTGAGGATGCCCCTGAGATTATCTTTTTAGCTGTAAGAGATACTGCATCTGAAAGTACGGTGGGACAAAAAATCAGCATGCATTTTAATGAGATAAGCCAAGTTATCAAATCACAAGATCTTGAAATGACAGGAGTTCCTTTTGCAATTTACTATTCTGAGTCACAAACAAATTTCGATATGGATGTAGCAATACCTACCTTAAAAGCAGGAAAAGCTGAAGGTGCTATAAAACCAGGGAAAATCTCTGCTGGTAAAGTTGTATTAGCAAATTATTACGGACCATATGAACAGTCGGCAATGGGTCACGATGCGGCCCAAGCATATTTAAAAGATCATCCTGAACTTAAAATGAATGGCGCACCTAGGGAGGAATATGTCACTGATTCCGAAAAAGAACCTAACCCTGCCAATTGGTTAATGAGAGTTGTTTATCCAATTAAGTAGGGTTCACTCAAAAACGTTTAATTCCTTTTATATGAGTTATTTATCACGGAGACAACCATTACTATTGCATGGATTTTTTCAATTATATGCAAAAATCTTTGCATCAAGATTAACTTTTCACATGAATTTGGAATTTCAAAAACTAGCCAGAAATACGGCATTTGCTTCGTTACAGCCATTTCGAAGTATTAAATATACATCTTCAATGTCCATGCCTTGCATCCGCCGCATTTCTGACTTTTTGAGTAAACCCTAAGTAAACTTGAAACGCAGAAGATTTATCCAAAATAGCATTGGGTTGCTAGGTATTTCCTTGCTCCCCAAAGCTATTTTATTGCCAAAAAATGAGAAAGAAAATCTGAGGCTAATTAGACAATTAGAAGACTACGCCGAGATTGAATTAGGGCTAAATCTCAAAAGAAAGTTTTATAAAAAGTGGCAAAAAAAAGAACAACAATTAACCTATGTGTATATCTCAAGACCAGATAGTATTATTCTTCCCAAGGATTCTAGTCCTTTTAAATACTTCGGAACAGATACTCTTGCAGCTAGAATTCATGCGGTAAAATCAGAAGAAGAAGGTTTAGATGCGATGGTTTACAACACTTCAGGTACTAGTGCAACTTTATTAACTCATCACTTACTAAACTACCCAAAAGAAGCGATAATCTTTGTTGTATTGCATGAGATGGCTCATGTTCACCGAGATAAATCGAAATTAAAAATTCCTTATCCTGCGGAAGAATCTTTTGGAGAATTTTTAGGAAATCATGCCTCATTAAAATTTGCCGAGAAATACTATCCTGAATTAATACCAGCAATTAAAAAACAACGTAGCGTTCAAGAAAAGATTTATCGACTTTTATCGGAAGCCGAAACTCAAGTGCAGGGCCTCACTCAAGCAGAAAAAGAGTTAAGATATCAAGCAATTAGTGCTGCTCTGAAAGTAATTTTGCTTGATGCAAATATTTTCCAAAAAGAGCGATACAATTATCCTGTAAACAATGCTTATATTCTAAGAAATAGATATTATTACCAATGGTATGAGAAATTTAAAGACATCTATTTAAGTGGTAAATCACTGAAGGAGATGACATTGTTCTACTCTTCACTTCCTGAAAAAACAAGTGATACAGATACTTTTCTTAAAATGGAGCTTAAAAGAATCAAGGCACCACTTTAGATTTTAAAAATTGAAATGTTTTGATTATTTAGGGTTCAATAAAAAGTCAGAAACACGTCAGATGAGAGACAAGAGGATTTTATGACGTACAAATAGTACTTCAAAATACTCTTAACGAAGCAGATGGCGTGTTTCTGGCTAAGCCAAATTCTAGAAAAAAATAAAAATAATAATTTGTGATGCATACAATCTGCTCGATTTCGTCGAATAATGCTCACCAAATCAAAAACTAAACGTTGTAACATTCACATAATCATAGTTTTTGGTGTTTTTAAGTGGACCCTATTTAAGTTACTGCATGAATGGATAATTGCTTTAATCGAACTTGAATAATAAGCTTGGTAACCAATAAAGCCAATAGGTAATTCGGAGGATTTTTTTAAAAATCCTCAATAAATATTCTAACAAAACAACAAACCTGACAAAAATCATCAAATTACATGTCGTAAATCATTGATTTCACAAAAATACAATCTTACCTTTGAGGAAACCCAATTGATTATGAAAACTATAATAGTACCTACAGATTTTTCTGCAAATTCCATGAAAGCCATGCGCTTTGCCATGTCGAATGCAATGGCAAATAACGGAAAGGTTCATGTAGTTCATCAAACAAGCATACTTGAGTTAGCTCCAGATTCTGCATTTACAGGATTATATATTCCTTCCGAAACCGATCATATTGGATTTTTAGAGAACGAATTACACAAATTCGTAAAAAAGGCAATTTCAAGTTTTAAAGGAAAATTCAATGCTAAGAATATCCAATCTGAAATAGTTCCCGGTGTTGGAACTGCCGATATTTTAATTCAAGCAACGAAAAGGCTAAAGGGAGATATCATTATATTAGGAACTACAGGCGCTAGTGGATTAAAGCGATTGTTTATTGGAAGTGTGGCGGCTCAAGTGATAGAAAAATCTCATGTTCCTGTTATAGTTATACCTAGTGCATTCCGTCAAAAATCAATAAAACTTATTGGATATTCTAGCGATCTCGATAATATTATTCCAGAATTAGAAGCTATAGTTCCAGTTGCTAATTCACTCGGTGCAACGATTGAAATGTTCCATATTGAACCAACATTTCCAACGAGTAAAGCATTTTTGAAATTCAATCCTGAAGTAGAAATTCCAGCATTAAAGAAAAAATTTAAATTGGATGAATTAACGTTTAGACTTGTAAAAACCAAAGAAGACAACGATTTTTTTGGAGGAATTAGCAAGTATCATAGAACAAGAAAACCTGATATGATTTGTGCTGTTAAGCACCATAGAAATTGGGTAAGCAAAATTCTTGATCCGAGTAAATCTAAAACTCTAGCTTATCATAATGAGATTCCAGTTTTATCTGTGAAAGCGAAGTAGGATAATCTCAACAGAGATTTCCCTTTATATAACTTTACTAATTTTATAAAATCTACAGGATTCGTCGGGATTTTCATGGTTTCTGTTCTTGTTATCGTTTACGTTTCTTGCAATCATTCTAAGGAATTAACTGTAAATAACAGTTTATATAATTCAAGCAAGAGCCACAACATGGGTCAAAACTGCATGTCGTGTCATAAAAAGGGTGGTCAAGGTGAAGGTTGGTTTTCGGTCGCTGGGACTGCTTATCATACAGATAATTCTACTGCTCAAAATGTAACGGTTAAATTGTATTCTCAACCTGATGGTGCCGGAAATCTAGTAAAAGAGATTCCAGGAGATTTACTAAGAAACTTTTTCATCACCGATATTATGAGCTTCAGAACAGGCTTATACCCTGTTGTTGAATTCAATGGCGTTAAAAGTTATATGTCGAGCAGCATCAGTATTGGCTCTTGTAACTCTTGTCATGGAGTTAGTACCTCAAAAATTACGATCGACTAGTATTTAGCGCAATCATAATGAAGAGTTCCTCAAGAAACACCTCAATCAAAATGCATTAAGTTTTTTTGAGCAAACCCTAGTGATTTAATGCTGATTGTCGTTGGCTTAAATCAATAAGAGCGTTATCATAAACTTTCAAAAGCTGTTTGGTATTTTCGCTATACCAACGAATGCTGCGATTAAATTCTTCGCGAGAGTAACCATGTTTTTCAAGTGCACTTTCGTAAAATAATTCAGGTTTAAATCGCACTGATGTAGGATCGGTCAAACTCACATTATAAGCAGCATCTGCCAATGTAAATTCAACTAAAAGATGCGACATGGTAGTATCTGGGATAATGCCTTCAGGTGCAGATATTTCACTTGAACAATTGCTGAATAATATCAATACAGCCGCGAATAATATTAGTTCTCTCATCTCTCAAATGTCAATCTCATTCCCTTTTGCGATTCATCAAAAGTACCATCATTATAAACAAGATGACCATTTACAAAGGTTTTTTCGACAGTGGTGCTAAATGTATCTCCATCGAATGGCGACCAACCACACTTGTAATAAAGCAAATCAGCATTTACTTTCGTTGGATTATTAGGTTTTAAAATAACAAAATCAGCAAAATATCCTTCTCTTAAATATCCTCGTTTACTAACTTGAAACATATCTGCGACAGCATGACAATAACGTTGAACAATCAACTCAGGTGTAAAAACTCCTTGGCTAACTAATTCAAATAATGCTGGAAGAGCATGCTGAACAAGAGGGCCTCCTGATGGACAATTAAAATATGTGTTTCTTTTTTCCTCAATTGTGTGGGGCGCATGATCTGTGGCTAAAACATCAATTTTTCCATTAATTACAGCTTCACGAATTGCCGCACGATCATTTGCGGTTTTAATAGCAGGATTCCATTTAATTAGACTTCCCTTTTTTTCATAATCTTCATCGCAAAACCAAAGATGATGGACACAAGCCTCAGCAGTAATTCTTTTTTGCGAAAGAGGAATATCATTTCTAAATAAGCTTATTTCTTTGGCTGTGGAAATATGCAAAATATGTAATCTAGTATCATACTTTGCTGCCCTTTCAATCGCCCGACAAGAAGATGCGTAACAAGCTTCTGTATTTCGGATCTGAGGATGCATTGAAAAGGGTACTTTTTCTCCGTAAATCGCTCTTGCTTTATCAGCCTCTATTTTAATCATCGGATCATCTTCACAATGCAATGCAATCAACATTTTTACTTCACTAAAAATATTGTTTAAAGCAGCATTTGAATCCACCAACATATCGCCAGTACTTGAACCCATGAAAATTTTTACACCACAGACTTGCTTCGGGTCTGTCTTTAATAACTCATCTAAATTTGAGTTTGTTGTCCCCATGTAAAAACTATAATTCGCTAAAGATTTATGTTGGGCTATGACATATTTATCGGCCAATAAATTCTGCGTTACTGCTGGTGGATTTGTGTTGGGCATCTCCATATAACTGGTAATTCCTCCTGCAACTGCAGCTTTTGGTTCAGTGTACAAATCACCTTTCGCAGTCAAACCTGGTTCTCGAAAATGCACTTGATCATCAATTGCTCCTGGAATTAAATAATTTCCTTTTGCATCAATTATTTCATATCCTTTTGTTTGTTCGCTCTCGCTGATTGTTCCTTCGTAAATCGACTCGATAACTAGTCCATTCGTTTTTAAACAACCAATGAAACGCTTATTTTCATTAATTATAAGTGCATTGTGTACAAGATAACCTTTAGGCATAATTCTTAGATTTAACAACCAATTGAAGTGTGTTTCTAGATCTTTGTTCTAACAAAATCTCTCCTTTTTCAGTAATTTCAACAGGAAGCGGCTCTGAATAATTTCGTATGGTAATTAATTCGCAGGAGTCGTTGTATTTCAATTTATAACGCAATTCTAAATCCTCCAAAAGAGCTCTCCAACGCCTTTCTTCGGCAGTAACACAAACTGAAAAGCTTAGTGCCGATTGTTGCATTAAGTTGACTTTGATTCTATGAAGATTAAAGGTGCTGAAAATATCTTGAATATTACCTTCAACTATAAAAGAAAAATCTCGAGCAGAAATGGATAATAATCGCTGCTGTTCCTTAAATATGTAGCAAGGAATATTCTGCTTGACTTCATTCTCACAAATTAAAGTCCCTGGAGAATTGGGATCAATAAATGATTTAACCCTTAAAGGAATCCCTTTATTTTGGAGCGGTTTAATTGTCTTTGGATGAATAACTGTGGCTCCATAATAAGTTAATTCAATCGCATCGTGATAAGATAATTCGGATAATAAAACTGCTGCAGGCCAAACACGTGGATCTGCATTTAAAACACCAGGTACATCCTTCCAAATAATTACTTCAGATGCATTTGTGGAAAAAGCTAAAACAGAGGCTGTAAAATCTGAGCCTTCCCGACCAAGTGTGGTAGTGAAATTTTCACTCGTACCTGCGATAAAACCTTGGGTAATAAATCTCTTTACTGAATGCGAATCTTGAATTCCCATTAAATCATTTACTTTTTCAATAGTTTCTTCCCATTCAATCTTTGCTTCCCTGTATGTATTATCGGTGCGAATTAAATCACGAGCATCAATCCACTTGATTTTGTATCCGTTTGTATTCAAGTAAGCAGCAACAATGCGCGTTGAAAGCTGCTCTCCCATAGACACAATTTGATCATATTCATAATCATATGATTTAATTTGTTCCTCTTCCACAGCCCAAAGCAACTCAACAAAAATGTTTTCAATATCATTCTGTAGACTACTATTCCCCTTAGGAAATAGTTCTTCAATAATTTTAAAATGAGACCTTTTCACCTCAGACAATAAATAAGAGGCTTCACCATTTTTTGAATAAAATGCATTAACAACTTGTTCTAAAGCATTCGTAGTTTTTCCCATTGCCGAAACAACTACGCAAAGTGATTCATCTTTGTAATGCTTTAATACATTTAACAAATTCCTAACTCCTTCAGCATCTTTAACTGACGCACCACCAAATTTGTGAATTTTATGCATATTTATAAATCCATAGCTTGTAATTGTTCACGTGTAAATTTACAATTAAGCCATTCTGGGTCTATAAAAGCATTAAAGCCTTTATAGAATTCAATTGCAGGAGTATTCCAATCGAGAACTTGCCATTCCATTCGACCATAATTTCGTTGCTTGCCAATCTCTGCTACTGAATTAAATAAAGCTTTTCCAATGCCACTTCCTCGAGCAACTTTTGTAACTATTATATCTTCAAGAAACAAGCATCTACCTTTCCAAGTAGAATATTTTTCGTAGTAAACTGCAATACCCCATAGTTTTGGTCCTTCCTCAGCAACTATGCATTCGATAATAAAATCTTCACCGAACAAATCATCAAATAAATTCGCTTCTGTTATTTCAACTTGGTCCGGCGCTTTTTCAAATTCAGCAAGCTCTTTAATCAGGTTAAGGATTTGAGGAATATCCCGAGGCTCTGCTTTTCTTAGATTAAATTTCATGCAACGAAAATACCGCTTCGTAGCCTAAAATACGAATATTGCTTAAAAAGTATTCACCATTGGTTAGTGTCTGTCCATAGAATCAGGAGTTTGAACTCGAGAAGCTTCTGATTAGGCGCACGAAGGCCTAAAAAGCGCAGTTTACTTTTGTAAATGAGCATTTTTCGAACTAGTGCAACGACATCAGGAGACTCGATAGACAGACTCTAGTTAGTGTCTGGTCACAGAGTCAGTAGTTTGAACTATGGAAGCTTCTGATTAGGCGCGCGAAGGCGGAAAAAGCGCAGTTTACTGTTGTAAATGAGCATTTTTCGGACTAGTGGAACGACATCAGGAGACTCTATAGACAGACTCTAGTTAGTGTCTGGCACAGAGTCAGGAGTTTGAACTATAGAAGCTTCTGATTAGGCGCACGAAGGCCGAAAAAGCGCAGTTTACTTTTGTAAATGAGCATTTTTCGAACTAGTGCAACGACATCAGGAGACTCTATAGACAGACTCTAGTTAGGTTGATAATGAATCAATATATAATATTATTCACGGATACTGGTAAACGAAAAAGGTGAATCTGGAAAACCAAATTCACCTTTAACAAATTGTTTGATGGATAAATCTATCCTGAAATATTATCAGATGTGGTATTATCTGTTTTTACTTTTGCTGATTTATTTGCCTTCGCTGCCTTAACTTTTTTAATTGTCACTTTTCTAGTTAAGGTTTTCTTAGTTGAAGCAGGAGCCAAAACTTTTGCAATTGCAGTTGTAGATGTTGAAGCAACAGCTTCTTTTGAAGGACGACCGCGTTTTCCTGAAGATTTAGCTGCCTCAACTTTAACTTCCTTTACTTTTGCAGGACGTCCAAGCTTACCTGAATTTGGTTTCGCAACCGTGATTTTTGCAGCTTTTGCAGCTTTTGCAACTTTTGCGACTTTTGCAGCTTTAGCAACTTTAGCAACTTTAGCAACTTTTGCAGCTTTGGCAACTTTTGCAACTTTTGCAGCTTTGGCAACTTTTGCAACTTTTGCAACTTTTGCAATTTTTGCAATTTTTGCAGGTCTGCCGAGACGCTTAGCCTCTATAGATACAACTGGAGTTGAACTTGCATTTGCTACCACCTTGGTTGGTCTTCCACGGCGCTTAGCAGGTGCAGTGGTCGTAGGAGCTTTAGTTTCTGCTTTAGAAGGTCTTCCGAGACGTTTGGGCGTTGCTAATAGTGTTGGCTTAGCAGATGGTGCTGTTTTGGATGGGCGACCACGACGTTTTTCAACTGCAGGGTTAGCGACTTCAGCGATTTCTGTTTTTGCTTTAGATGGACGTCCGCGACGTTTTGCTACTACTTCTGTAGATACCGATTCAGCTAAATCTTTTGAAGGTCTGCCTATTTTTTTGGGGGCAGAGGATTCCGCTTTCGCTTTAGCAGGACGACCTCTTTTACCTTTAGCAGGAGATTTCAATTCTTTCGAAGATGACTTCCCAGTTTCTACCAATGCGTTTGCAGATTTATCAGCTGAAGATTTGCGTCCTCGCTTTTTTGAACCTGTTCCAATTTTAGAAACAATTAATTTAATCGCATTAAGTCGTTGTTCAGTCTTCTCTAATTCCTGAAGATAAAATGATTGTAATTCACTTAGCTCTTCATCGTTAAACTGGATCGTATTTGCCATGTGTTTTTATAATTTATTCAGCTAATATATTTCGATTATTATAAATAGGTTACATAAATTATTGCTTTTTTAAGTTAATAATTAACCTACAATTGTTAATAACCTAATTTCCAGGTAATTAAAAATACTCATGAATTAATTAAAATTCCACAAAAAAGAAAAAAAACACTTGAATTTCATTAATTGGGTGCGTAATTTAATTCTGGCTATAGGGTTTTGACAAAAGATTAATTAGGATATTGTCTTTTTTTCTCTTCCTTTTTACCTTCCGAAATAATAACATCACGATAATAAAAATGAAGAATATTCTCTGCTGAATATCCTAATTCTGCCATTCTAATTGCCCCTTCTTGACAAACGCCAACTCCATGCCCATATCCTCGTCCTGAAATAGTTACAGAATCTTCATTACATTCCCAATTAAACCAAGTAGATTTTAAGCCGAATGTATTTCTAAGGTAAATAGCATCGTATGATTTACCATTAAATTTTAAAGTTTGAGACCTATCAGCATCATAATAACATATCGAATCGCATATATATGTTATTTGCTCGTTTGGAATTTTAAGCTTTTTAATAAAATCTGCTACGCTGATATTTTTAATCCACTTTGCATTTTTACTATTTAAACAGAAAGTATCTACAACAGCTCTGCAATATGGCAACACGGCACTCCACACTTGCTCTGATGAATTTGTATTGCCACCACAATTTGAATGAAAAAGACATTCTGCGGCTTTGTGATCGCCTTGATTAATTACTATTTGATCTCTTGTACTATTAATTGCCTCATGAAACAGTTCATATTCAAACCAACCTTTATAAACCTGACAATGTGTTTGATCACACGTATTAAAACCCTCAGATCTATGTCGATGCAAATAGTGAGTTGCATAAGTTCTAGACATAATTGCATGCATTTGATAAACTTCTTGGGGTTTATCAAAGCCTATTTCTCCTCTTAAAACTCCTGCTAAATAAATATCCATTGATACTTCATTGGTAACTTGTAAAGTTCCATTAACGTTTTTTATTTGCAATACTCCTGAATAATAGTTGCCCCTTAAATCAGGTTGTACTGGTTTGAACAAACAATTTGATGGTGCAGCACAGCTAATTTTCAATTCTAACGTCTTGGCTATCGGAAATCCATTTAAATAAATAGATAAATGTCTTCCTTCAGGGATTATCATAAAACGATCCGAATTTGTTGGACCGTAAAAGTTCAAATCATTACCAATGCTCAATTGAGAATTACTTCCCAACAAACTGATTTCAGCAGATTTTATTACGGAGCTTTTGTAAATGCCAACTTTTATTAGTTGCTGGCAGTTTACTTGTGTGTTTAGAATAAAAAGGAAAGTTAGTATTACAATTCGCATCAGCACAAAATTATTGCATTAACTCTTTCCGAATTCTGCTTAGTATGAATGTTTTACACAACTTAAAGTTCAAATCGAACTTAATCGGCTAAACATTTCCTTAGCTGCTCTTTCAGATGCCCCAGAACCTCCTAATTTCTCCTCTAATTCATCAAAACTATTTAGCATCGAATTCCTCGACTCCCCTGGATTTAATATTGATTTGAGCGCAATATTTATGTTTTCTGCATTCATTTTATCCTGAATCAATTCGGGCAATGCTGGTTTATCTAAAATTAAATTCACCAATGAAATATACTTCACTTTAATCAATTGCTTAGCCAACCAGAATGAAATTCCGTTTCCCTTGTAACAGACAATTTCAGGAACTTTAAATAATGCGGCTTCTAATGTTGCTGTACCAGAGGTGACTAAAGCAGCTTTAGCTTCGCTTAAAATTGAATATGTTACACCATCTCTTAATACGACTTGTTTGTCTCCAACAATGGCTGTGTAAAACTCTTTTGGAATTGATGGAGCCATGGCAACAATTATCTTGTATTTTTCTAAATCTCGAAGACTATTTAACATCACTGGAAGCATTGTGCTAATTTCTTGTTTCCGGCTTCCTGGCAAAAGAGCTATAATTGGCTGAGAATCTGAAAATAAATTACTTTCCTTAACTTGATTTTTATACGATAAAATTGCATCTAATAATGGATGACCAGGAAAGCTCACTTCCATATCAAAACGAGCATAGAAGTCTTTCTCAAATGGCAAAATCACGAACATACGATCTACAACCTGCTTAATTTTATGGACACGATTTTCCTTCCAAGCCCAAATTTGAGGTGAGATATAGTAAAAGACTTTAATTCCGTTCTTGTGAGCAAATTCTGCAATTCGAAGGTTGAAGCCTGGATAGTCAATTAAAATTATTACATCCGGCTGGTAGGCTAAAATATCTTTTTTGCAGAAGCTGATATTCTTAAGTATCGTTCCCAAATTAACAATCACTTCAATGAAACCCATAAAGGCTAAATCACGATAGTGCTTTACAATTTCAGCTCCTTCAGCATGCATTTTATCACCTCCCCAGGCCCGAAAATGAGCCTTAGAATCGAGCTTATTTAGGTGATGAATTAAATTGCTTCCATGCAAATCGCCCGAAGCTTCTCCTGCAATTATGTAGTATTTCATAATTTTATCATTGCAAAGAAAATCATTCAATTGAATATTTTTACGTTTTTCGTTTATTTCGTGTAGGTTTGGATTTATGAAGGTCACATTCTTAGGTACAGGGACTTCTCAAGGCATTCCCGTTATTTCTTGCCCTTGTGCTGTTTGCAGTTCAATCGATTCTAAAGATAATCGTCTACGTTGCTCCATATTAATCAATAATGAGCATGGCAATTTGTTAATTGATACTGGTCCTGACTTTAGGCAACAAATGTTGCGAGAGAAGGTTAAAAATCTGAATGCAGTATTGTACACCCATGAGCACAAAGATCATATTGCTGGTTTGGATGATATTCGAGCATTCAACTACTTTCAAAAGAAATACATGGATCTTTATCTCAGTGATCATGTTGAAGAAGCTTTAAGACGGGAATTTGCTTATGTTTTTGCTGACGTAAAATATCCCGGCATTCCACTTATTAACCTTCATAGAATCGATTCTGAGCCATTCGATTTAATGGGGCATCACATTGTGCCAATTTCTGTGAGCCATTATCTCATGCCTGTGTTTGGGTATAGGTTTGGTGATTTTTGCTATGTCACCGATGCTAAAACAATCCAATCTGAGGAAATTGATAAGATAAAGGGAGCTAAAGTTGTTGTGTTAAATGCTCTTCGAAAGGAAACTCACGTTTCCCACCTTAATTTAGATGAAGCTCTTGAAATTATTCAGTATTTAAAGCCAGAAAGAGCTTATTTGACCCATTTAAGTCATCAAATGGGATTGCACGAAGAAGTAGAAAAAAGCCTGCCTAAGAATGTGAAATTAGCTTACGATGGCTTAAAGTTTGAAATATAATTATCCTAGCAACAGTATTTTACCGTGAATAACGTGTTTCTTACCGGAAAGATCTATAAAGCTAGTACGGTACATATAGAAACCCGAAGGACAAGTGCTACCAGCGTTATTCTTTTTCCCAGACCATGCCTCTTTAAGCTCTCTGGTTACAAATACTTCCTGGCCCCACCGGTCAAATATTACCATTAAATAGGTCGAATCCATTATTCCTTGCAAGACGATATTAAATGAATCGTTTACTAAGTCATTATTCGGCGTGAATGCATTCGGGGCGAAATAGTTCAAGAAGAAATCGATAGTTACTGGTTTAGTAATTGAATCTATACATCCTGAGGAATGAATAGCATAGAGCTTCACATCGTATGTTCCTGATCCAGGAAATATATAATCGGGTTCGTATTCAGTGGACACATCACCACTATCAAAATTCCAAAGAAACTGACTCGCGTTTAAGGATTGGTTAATAAAAGATACCGTTGGAAGTAGCCCTGGAATAGGGTTGGTATCAGGTGAAAAAACGAAATCTGCAATAAGATTGAATCTGTAATCAGGGATAATGTAATCTAAGTCGTAAACGCACCCAAAACTGTCTCTAACAGACATAGAATAAGCACCCGTAAGCAGGCTGTCTACAAAAGTTGTATCATTTCTTTGGCCAGTAACATTCCAAAAATAAGTATACTCTTGACGATTAAGGCGTTCGATAAATGGTCTTCCTCCTGAAACAATAGCATCTACCCTACCTCTTCCAAAAGAACAAGTATCTGGAGTGATTACAAGATCAACCTGAAAGTTATTTAGGTCTTGAATAAAAACAGAATCTCTTGCCCTACATCCTTGTGCATCTGTTACAATAACTTCTTGCCAACCAAATGGAAGTCCTTGAGCGGTTGCGCTGCTTTGTCCTGCGGGTATCCAGTTGAAAGAATATGGCACTAAACCTCCATTTACCTGTGCATCTGCAACTCCATTATTCAGCCTACAATCTGTTGCAGTTTGCATAACAGCAGTCACCGTAACTGTGTTTATATTGAAAATTAATTCCAACGTGTCAGAATTGAAATTTCCGCAATTATCTTCCACTTGTCCAAAGCCGCGGATCAAATAATTACCACCTTCAGATAGCAATTCATTGATGGTTAGAGTAAATTCACGATCCATAATCCCGCCATTTACACAAGCAATACTGGTTACTGCCGTAATGCCTATTTCATTCCCCGAAGGGCCAAACATGCTAAATTCATTAGCATTTACAGTTGAGCATTTAACGAACTCAGAATAGGTAAAAGTAATAGCATTAGAACCGCATAAAACTTGACTAGTAACTGCTGTCATTGTTGGAGGTGATAAGTCAATAATTCCAGCAGAGGAATTAGCAAAATTTAAAATATAGCCACATTGATTATTTCCGGAAAAATTATTTACGACGATTGCGAATACATCTCCTGCACTAACAGTGTTAAGTGGACCGTCCTGAGGATTTGCTCCGCCGTTCATTCCTGTTACCGCAGTCGGAAAAACAGATCCTGAAAAATTACACGCCACCTGTAGAGTTGGATCAGTGAAGATATCTGAACAATTTGCATTCGTCAGATTGTAGACGGACCAGTCATAATCAGCTTCATCACAATTAGGAGTAATGTTAAAACCAAAAGTACCCGGAGTTTGAACAGTAACTATATACCAAGAATTGTTGCTTTCTCCGCTAGTTAGACAATTACCGGCTGCTAAAGGATTGATTTCGTTTGGATATTGACCTTCTCCTAAAAAAGAAAGTTCCTGATTATAATTTAAAGCACAAACAGGGAACGCACCAAGGCAATCACCTGCGTTGGGCTGTTGAGCATTAGCTCTTTCGTACTGCAGAAAAAGCATTAACATCAATAAAATTCTCAAAAACAGTTGCTCCATTAAGCAAAATCTAATCATAAGTACTCAATTCAAACAAAAATAAGCAATCTGAATCAATTCTCGACAATGTTAGCAATTGATATTAACACAATTAACTTGATAAGCTTAATACAATCTTATTTGAGATTCATTATGCCGAGCTAATGATAGCCATATAAAAACTACCAATGAATTGGCAATGCCTTGAAACCTGCATTACGATTGTAATATAGAGTTGGAGCGGGAATTTTTATCCATCGTATTGCTGAGGAAAATAATTGCCAAGCTTTACCTCGAATAGGAATCTTTTTTAAATCAATATCTACGGATAAATACCACTCATGTGATCGTGGAATGAGTGATAAATCAAATTTCTGCTGTTGATTTACCCACACATTTGATCTGGCTCCAATCAAACCATCCACCCCATAGCCAACACTTAAACATAGCCATTTGGGTAGTTGATTGTTTTTTCTAGGCCACAAATTAGAAATCGGATATGTAAGCCAATAAGTTTGACCGTTGTAATCCTTCAACATTTGCTCAGCGTATGATTTCCCCAATAAGTTGGGTCGAAAACTTGCGTATGGACTAGCGTTAAACGAATATTTCAACAAGAGGCGTTGGTCTTCAAATAGCTTATTCTGAGCATAAAAGATTCCCAATCCAATAGTATTTGCTGCTAGATCAGAGACAGAAAACCCCCACCCTGTTGAAAATCCATCAAACACCTCAATAGTTGTCATGAATGCCATTGGAACCAGAACTGAACGAAGATTTTTATTTCGATCATTGAGTCCTCCGATTTCCTGAACAGATTGAAGCCACTGTGCAATGAATAAAGATGTAGTAACGTGTCCTATCTTATCCATCCCTTTCCATTCGTTCAAATCATTGAATAAGTGAAACTTAGAACTCGAATAGTCTTTATACCAAGTTTGGTAAAGTAAATACATACTACTTGAATATAGAGCTGCAGTAGAAATTCCTGCAATAGTCAATTTTCGATTTTGATGATACGAAAGTGAGTCTTTTTCAATATGATTTGAGCGACAAGTGAACGAAAAAACTAAAAAAACTAAGAGAAAAGCGCATCGCATTGCGTAAAAATACCGAATAATGAGAGATTGACTGATTTTTTATTGAAATACATATAGCTCATTTTCATTCACTTAACTCAAAAGAATCTAAAAATCTGAGAAACAACGACGCAAAAGCTCATTTTTTCTTTTGACATATTGTTCGGATTAGTACTTTTGCCCCCGGAGAAATGGCAGAGCGGTCGATTGCGGCAGTCTTGAAAACTGTTGACTGTAATAGGTCCGGGGGTTCGAATCCCTCTTTCTCCGCTGAAAACAAAAAGCCTCTAACAATATTGTTAGAGGCTTTTTGCATTTATTGCTTTACTATTCAGCGATTTGAATCTGAATAAAGTTGGAATTCATTTGTCATATTGTAAAACTCAATCGTCAATTTCTTCACCATCCATTAACCTTTTTAAGAGGTTAAGTTGAAAAGTTAAATCTTCCAATTTTTCTTTTTGATCAAGCGTAATTGAATTTTTAAGCCATTCAGGATCTCTTTGGAGGAATGCCTGATGACTCTCATTTGAGCTGAGTTCTAAAAATTGTTTCAATGGAATTCCTGATTTTTTCATGATAGTGAACCAACTTTTACTTCCTTAATTAAACTGGGTTGAATTAACTCTGGTTGTAATGAAAATTGAAAAGGCTTAAAGTCAGTGCTGCTTTCTTTAGGCCATTTGAATACAAATCTTGTAAACTTGCCTACACTAGACTCTATCCATATTGAACCTCCTACTTCATCTATAATTTTTTTCACAATTGCTAATCCCACACCTGTACTTTCAAACGTATCTCTTGCTTGTAAGGTTTGGAATATAACGAATATTTTTTCATGATATCTTTCATCGATTCCAGGTCCATTATCTTCAATAGAAAATTTAAAATACCTTCCTTCATCGGTTACTGAAATATTTATGTGAGTGCTATCTTTATCGTTATGCTTGATTGCATTGCTAATAATATTCGAAAATACTTGCTGCAACTTCATCTTTTCAGTCATTAAAACTGGCATTTCATCAGATAGAATTATTTCTACATCCTTATTGTCAACAACCAGGTCATCAATCACTTCATTTATTAATTCTTTCACATCTACTTGTGAAACTGGCGCTTTAACTCGGTCTGCTCGAGAATAATCTAAAATACCTTGAATGAGCGATTCCATTCTAATCACTCTTCCCTTGATCATATTGAAATTAGTGCGACTATCCGGACTAAAAATTGCGCCCATATCCTCTTCAATCCACGTTGTCAAATTAGATATTGCTCTCAGAGGAGCTTTCAAATCGTGAGATACCACATAGGCAAACTTGTCAAGTTCCTTATTTGCCTTTTCAAGATACCTGTAATACTCTAACATCTTTCCTTCAGCTTCTTTACGCTCAGTGATATCACTCTCCACATGAATAAACTGAGAAACCTTTCCGCTCTCATCGATAATTGGGGTAATTGTTTCTTGCAGCCAAACATAATGCCCATCCTTGTGGAGTTTCAATACTTCACCAGAAAATGAAAGTTGATTTTCAATATGGTGCTTAATCTTTTCAGCCGTTTCTGGATCCGATTCGTTACCAGTCAGAAAATCGACCATACGTTTACCTCCAACTTCAAAAATTGAATATCCAGTTAATCTTGTAAATCCTTCGTTTACCCATTCAATACGGCTGTCACTATCCGTGATTACAACAGAATTTTCTGTTTTGGAGGCCACAAGAGATAGCTTCTTTAACTCTTCATTCTTTCTTTCTAAGGCTTCTTTAGATTCGGTAACCTTGGCGATCACTATATTTTTGGAGCTCTCTAAATTATTGGAAAGGCTATATATTAAAAATGTTGCTGTTACATATGTTATCAAATAATCTAGATTTAACATATTCCCTTCGGGATCGGTATCAATTATATTCTTGTTAAATTTTCCAAATTCTGTCGAATAGAAATAAAAAAATACCAAGTTTAAAATACTTAATGCTGAAACTATTTTCCCTTCCCGGTTCCCAAGCATCATGAATGAAGCGAGGATCAGACCGCCTAAATACATCATTCCTGAATTTCGAATTCCTCCTGAATAATACGTAACGAAATGCACAAAAAAGAGGCTACTCATTATGATTATCCAATAAGATAATCTGAAATTCTTATGGTAATTAAGTAAAAAGTAATTTAAAACTACAACAACTGTCAAGGATGTTAGAACAGAACCAATTAGGTCGAAAACACCAAAGAACTCTATCACTTGAGCAGTAATAGCAAGAGTAATAATGAAGGCTGTTATAGAAAATGTCCTGAAAAGATTAAGCCTCTGACGTGACGTTAAATCGTCCTCGTGCAAAGTGGCTTCTGCATCCTTTAGTAAAATTTTACTGAGCAAATTCTTAGTAGAGGTTTGACTCATTGGGTAAATTTGTTAATGCCATAATAGCAAAATATTGTAGTCCTTTATCGAATTATACCCCTTTAAGGTTACTATTGTATATGTTGAATAAACACAATAATCATATAAAAACTTACACAGCAATTTAAGTATTTTATTTAATAAACGCGCTTTCTTGAAATCAGCGGAGTCCATTTCCCTTTCTTTAGTCTTGGGCGCGCTAAAGCGAAATATAAACCTATGCCTGAAGCAATCCCAAAGAGGGCTCCTTCTTTAAAAAAAGCGAATCCAATGCTTATGCTGGAGGTGTATGCAACAGCTGCGGCTGCATATATAAATACGACTGCCCAACCTATCATAAGTTTCAAGCCTGCTAACACCACTTTATTTTGGATCGTATCATGGTTGAAAAATTCTGAATTGTTTAGTAAGTTATTTTGCATTCGTCCCCACACAATAAGCATAAATGCAATTAGCAGAATACCTATGTAATAAGTTCCTGATGCGCCTATTAAAGCATTATAGAGTGCATGTAAAAAACTTGCGAGTAGGAATAATATTAGAAAACAGGTGAATAAAAATGATTTTTTCCTTAGTCGAACTATATACATGCCATATGCAATTATGGATGATGTGAACATGTGCAAAATTGCTGTGTAAAACGCTCTACCTTCAATGATATAGAAGCTTTGATTAAAATAAAGGATGTTCTCTAGAGTTGCAAAACCCATCGCTCCAACTGAAGCATATTTAATATAATCATACGATTCATCCATTATTTTAGGGAATCGTAATAACAGTAAAAAGGGAATAATTTTAATGAATTCTTCAAAAATTGCAACGGCAAAAAAATGAAATTTCAACCTGGTGAAGAATCCACCTTCACTTGGCAACCATTTTGAGACAGGAATGTAATATTGAAATGGTATGATAAGGAATGTGGCAATTATGCCAAATGCAAAGACCAAAATTGTATATCTCGACTTCTCCTTTTCGAAAACATCCATTTGCCTGAGAAAATTAAGGTAAACAAATGCAATTAATAGAGCGGCAATGACGGCTAATACGTTCATTTAGCAAACGACTTTAGCCTTCCAATTTAAGGCTTATTTCGTTTGAATAAGCCCTCAAAATTTTCGGCTTCTTTTCTGTAAAACAAACCAACACCTTGAGTATATGGAACGTCATTGGTTACGAGCAAATATTGATTTGAACGATTGAATACTTTAATTCTAACAGCGCCATCTTCAGTAACCTTAACTTCAATATTAAATTCACCAACCATATTGGAAGTATTTTGAGCTGAGGTTGTTGCGCTGGCTGTACCTACATTGCCATCGATAGAAACCCGGTCATTCAAAATTTGAGTAGAGAGGTTTAGACTCACCTGATCGCGCGTGGCAGCATTTCCTTGAGAATAGTTTACACCAATGTCTACATCGTCACTTAACTGGGACAACATATTAGTAAGTTGACTAGAAAGTAATTCACTCGCATTAGAACCAACTCCATTTACATTGGCATCGCTCGCCCCTCCTTGGTTTGGCCAAAAATTCCTAAACATAACGAGGGAAAACACCTGTCTGTTCAAATCATCTTCATTGCTAATTTGTGACTTTAATAGATTTCGAGAATTCTCATCGGCATTAGGTAAAGCTATATCGAAAGAGATTTGGGGCTTCATCAATTTATCAGACAAATTCATAATAGCATCTACATCGATAGTTCGTTTTACTGTTGAACTTGAATCAATATTCTTAACCAGATTGTATAAAGATGTTCGAACGCGATAAATAGCAGTTAGCTGAATATCTGCGTCATAAGGATCACCTTTGAAGCTTATCAAACCTCCTTTTTGTACAACAAATTTTTTATTGATGACATTCTGAAGTGTGAATAAATAATCTCCATCATCAATTACATAATCTCCAAATACATTGAATTCCCCTGCTTCAGTTACTTCTAATCTTAGATTACCGCTTCCATTACCTTTTATCATGTCTCCTACTTGAGGATCGAAAAGCAATAATGCCTCTGCATCTGTAGTTACCTCTAAATTCATATTTAGCTCGTAACCTCGGCTCTGTGGAATAAGATTTTTCGCAGTTGACTGAGAATTATCTTTATTCTTGGAAACAAATGTTATAAAATCTTGCTGGCTCACATCGCCTGTTCCTGTTAATGGCAAATAAAATATTGTTCCTCGCTCTGTTTTAGCAGAAATATCCATAACAATATTATCTAAGGGACCTTTAGCAGTGAATTTCCCTGTTGCATTTGCCTTACCATAAAATAAATCACTTTGACTTTGATTGGTATTTAAGGCTTGAAGATTATTTGCAGTTAAAGAAATATCAAAGTAAAAGTCATCAAAATTGTTGTGACTGATTTTAAAATCTAAAGATCCAGTGTGTGCATTTTCATCTGTGACAGTAACATCTTTGGCTTCAATACTATTCTTTTTAACGTCAAATTCATGTGATAAGAAATAGCGCGTATTAAGTAATCCAACTGTAACCGATGTTCGTTTTAATATAATTTTCCCCTCCGCAATTGGATTAGACAATGAACCACTTAGATTTATTTCACCATCAATCAATCCACTCATATCTGAAAATAAATCAGTTACATAAGATTTGAATAGACTCAATTGTATATTATTCATCGTTGCTTTAATTGCCATATTATTTTCCTTTCGTGAAGGAATGTAATACCCATTCAGCATTATTTTAGGCACACCCAATGCAATAAGTTGTGCATCTAAAATAATTTTGTTAGTAGCTGGATCCCATTTACTTACAATGTTACCATCGCCAATTAAATCGTTATTTATTCTTATACCAGTAACTTCCAAATTACTCTTGAAAAATGGTTTTGAATTCAATCCTGAGATTGAGAAAATCCCTTTCGTCGACCCTTCCAATTTTAGGCCTTGCTGCTGAATAAAAGGATTTAAATTCCTCAATTGAAAGTTGTCAAGAATAATATCAAGCTCATCTTTATCACTATTTGAAATTAAACCATCTAAACGCACAAATTCATCTTCGTGCACAAAAGATAAATTTCGAAATCTAACGGAACCAGTATCAACCGTTATCATATTCTCTTCATTGACCTGCCAAAGAGTATCTTCAATTAATATTAATGAAGGCAAAAGATTGATATCTATGCGGGAACCAGCAAATTGAGCTTTTGCATTTAGAGTTGCGTCAGCCGCTGACAATGATGTTTTTGATGCCCAGTCTACAGATAAACTAACTTGGTCAGTAATCATTTTACTCTCTACAAAAATGTGGTTGACTCTAATAGAATCGGAAACCTTCATTTGTTCTGAGGCTACTTTTATTTGTAGTTCTTTGCCGGCAGTTATTGCTTTGGCAATCACTTTTGAAAACCGAATGCCAGAAATATCAATATAAGGAGCGTTTACATTGAGTTCAACAAGATTTTGCTGTGATGCAAATCGGCCATCAATTTTTGTTCTATTTGCAACTTCTATACTTGGAAAAAATAATGCAGAAATTAAATCTAAATTTTTTATTTGAATATTATAGGTGAAGTTCTGATCGTCTGAAATTGACGATTTACCTCCAGAGATTCGAGTAAAACTGGGCAGAAATGAATTTAACACATCAGAAATTGATTCCGGAAGATGTGCTATTTTATATCTTCCCACTAAGTCAATATCAGCTATATCTGAATATAGTTGTAGCTTTCTACTTCGCTCATCACCTTCAGCTTCAAGAAGCATATCTTCAACGCGGTAGTCCGTTTTTCCATATTTGACGAGCGTTTGAGACAGTTCAATTTGTCCATTCAATTCATCCAAACTATTTCCTGTAAAACCAGAATTTATTTCTGTAGAGATAACTAAAGCAGAGTCTTTCTTTACTAAACCTAGCGCCGTTAAATCTATTCGATCTATGTTGGAATGGAAATCAGCAAATGCACGAGAATGAGATAAATCAAGTAGACCTGAGAATGTGAGCCTCAAATTTTGATCATTAATTCGTAATCTTCCATCATATGTCTTGTTTCCAATAACACCATCAATGTTAATCTCCTTAAGTACATAATTTTCGATTTGAAATTCGCTTATAGAGCTTTGAACGGTCGCTCTTAAATTTTCCGCAGAAAAGCCCGATCCTTTAATTTTAGCCTCCAAAGAAGCGTAACCAATTTGAGGAGAGGTTTTAACTAATTTATTCCATTGAATGTTGGGAGTACTAAATGCGCCTTCATACGCATAATCATTGATAGAAGAATCGAACCATAAGCGAATATCCGTATCAACGTCACCAGCATCAGTCAGCAAAACTCCAATAACTTTAACGTCATCCAACTTGCCATTAAGCTTTCCTGTATATCGAATTTCTCCTAGCTGCCCAACTAAATCTGGCAACTTCATAAACTCCTGACTTACAAATGGATAAAGTGGAATTTTTTCCATATCACTTTTTGTTGTTGCGATATCTTTCGCATCGATTTGAAATGTCATCAAATCCGTGTCTGGCAATCCTTGTATGGCAAAATTCCCTTTAAATCTTGAATTGCCTAATGCTTTAATTTCAACGTTACGGCCAGTCAAATGGTCTATGCGGCCTTTAAAATCTCCAATAAATTGAACATCTTGATTAAACCCTCTTAATTCAGGGGCAAAAAAGGCCAACTCATCCATATTTATTCTAGACGATTTAATGGAACCACGCATCTGAACCTCCTGAATAAAATCGCTGAGTTCGCCATAGTTGTCATAGTCAAAATGCACTTTACCAATGAATTCACTTTTGGGAGTTTTAACGCGCATATTAGAAAAATCCATAGTTGTGTATGCTACAACAAAATCAGTATTGAAGTCCAAAACCTTAAAGCCGCTCAATTCGTGGCAACTCATATGACGAATTTCGCCGGACAAGGAATCGTCAATAATCATTAGCCGATTTAGATGAGCGTTGATATTTCGAATTCTCAAATGGTTATAATTCATCCCAAAAGAGGTATCAGGAAAACTATCTCTGAATTCGTAGGTGAAATCTACGTTTTCTAAATCAACATTCCAGAAAAAAAGCTCTGGAGGAACAGATCTTGCCGTGTCTCCTGGTTTTCGAGGCGGATTTATTTTATCGAGTATAAATTGAATATTTAAATCTTCTTCTCCAGCAAATTGCCTAACATTAAACTGACCTTTTCGAAGTTTAACATAATCAAAGTCGAAATGCTTAAAACCTAAGTAAACATCATCGAAATTTGCTTCCAAATAATCGACGTATAAAAGAGTGTCACCATGCAAATCCTCCACATAAAACCCTTCAATTTCTGCTCTGTCAAAAAACTGAATATGAACACTTTTGATATGAACCGGGGCTCCTAACTCTGCGGTCAATCTTGATGCAACCTCTTTGGCCAACCAAGTTTGGAATTTGGCATTCTGAAATACGACAAAACAACCAGCGAGCAAAAGCAGCACTGTTAGGAGGAAAAATCCTGTTATTTTGCGCAATAGTTTAATAACCTAATTCTTTAATGAAAAATAAAAATGTATTAATTCTTGGTATTGAATCTTCTTGCGACGATACTGCTGCCGCCATTTTGAAAGGAGACAAATTGCTTGCCAGTGTTGTTGCGAGTCAGGAAATTCACCAAAATTGGGGTGGAATAGTTCCAGAATTGGCTTCACGAGCACATCAGCAAAATATCGTTCCTGTGGTGGAAGAGGCAATTCGCCGAGCAAAAATACACAAACGCGACCTACAAGCCATTGCATATACGCGTGGACCTGGATTATTAGGCAGTTTATTGGTCGGCGGATCGTTTGCCAAAGGAATGTCACAGGCTTTAAGTATTCCATTAATTGAGGTAAACCATATGCAAGCCCACGTTCTGGCTCATTTTATTGATGATGGACAAGATAAACCGAATTTTCCATTTCTATGCCTTACTGTTTCGGGAGGTCATACTCAAATTGTTAAAGTAATTTCTCCTTTAGAGATGGAGGTTATTGGAGAAACTCAGGATGATGCAGCAGGAGAGGCGTTCGATAAAGCTGCGAGAATGCTAGGAATCGCTTACCCAGGTGGCGCAACAATTGACAAACTATCCAAATTAGGCGATGCTACAAGATTCAAGTTTACCGAACCTAAAGCTCCTGGATTGAACATGAGCTTTAGTGGTTTGAAATCTTCCTTTCAGTATTTGCTGCGCGATGAATTGAAAAAAGACCCTGATTTTATTGGGAATAATAAGAACGATTTGTGTGCTTCACTCCAAGCAACAATTGTGAAGATTCTTATCAACAAATTATTGGAGGCATGCGAAATACATCAGATCAAGGATATAGCTCTCGCTGGCGGTGTTTCTGCAAATAGTGGCTTAAGAGATGCGTTTATTCAACTTCGCAAGCGAGGATTTAAAAGTTTCATTCCACCTTTTGAATATTGCACAGACAATGCTGCTATGATAGCCATAACTGGATACTTTAAGTTTCAGGCAGGACTATTTTCAGAAGTTAGTGCTTCTGCAAACGCTAGATATCCGATTTAACTCATTACTTAGGGTTCACTCAAAAAGTCAGAAATGCGGCGGATGCAAGGCACAGACATTGAAGATGTATATTAATACTTCGAAATGGCTGTAAAGAAGCAAACGCCGTATTTCTGGCTAGTTTTTAAAATTTAAAATTCATGTGAAAAGTTAATCTTGATGCAAGGATTTTTGCATATAATTGACAAAACCCATGCAATAGTAATGGTTGTCTCCGTGATAAATAACTCATTTAAAAGGAATTAAACGTTTTTGAGTGAACCCTACTTAGAGTCTGTCTATAGAGTCTCCTGATGTCGTTGCACTAGTCCGAAAAATGCTCTTTTACAAAAGTAAACTGCGCTTTTTCGGACTTCGCACGCCTAATCAGAAACCTCTATAGTTCAAACTCTTGACTCTATAGACAGACATTACTTAGAGTCTGTCTATAGAGTCTGATGATGTCGTTGCACTGGTCCGAAAAATGCTCTTTTACAAAGGTAAACTGCGCTTTTTCGGCCTTGGTGCGCCTAATCAGAAACCTCCATAGTTCAAACTCCTGACTCTGAGGACAAACATTACTTAGTTTCTACAGACGCTGATTGCGTTGAATCTGCACTCATTTTAGCTTCAAATTCACGAACTAAATCTTCATCTGATTTGCCGAGGTTTTTAATAGAAGCCTCTGCACTTGTGGCATAATCGTGCGTTGGATACTTTTCCAGGTACTGACGGTAAACTTCACCAGCTTTTACATCATCATTCAATTGATTGTCGTAAACGAATGCTTTGTAGAACAAAGCCTCTGGTGTTCTTGTATGTTGCGGATAAACATCAATAAATTTATTCAGAATATTGATGGCAGATTCACCCCAACCTAGGCCAATACTCAAATTAGCTGCTTTGAATAAATATTCTGGAGCTTCGGCATCATCAGGATACCTTTCAGAAAAATCTGTGTATGCTACTTGTAAATTGTAAGCAGCAACTTCATCTTTTGCAGCTGTTGAATCTTTTAAAAGTCTACTTTCAAGATCCTTTATTTCGGCGATTTTTTTATCACGTCCACCGCTACAAGCCGTAAAGACAAGCAATGCAACAACGAAGAATCCAGGTAATTTTCTAAGCATGGTCTATTTATTTATAAGTATTGACGAATGTAAAAATATAAAAACTGATCAATTTCGCTTTAACATTGGAAATTTCATTCGGTAATCAACTTGAACCTTTCCTTTAGAAATATCTTGAAGCTTACTTTTCAAAATAGCTCTGCGCAACTGGCTGAGGCGATCTGTGAATAAAACCCCCTCAATATGATCATATTCGTGCTGAATAACTCGGGCTAGAATTCCAGAGTATGTTTCTTCATGCTCGACAAAATTCTCATCCTGATATTTCATTCGAATTGTGGGCTTACGCTCAATATCTTCACGAATAGTGGGAATACTCAAACAACCTTCATTGAATTTCCACTCTTTGCCTTCCTCCTCAATTATTTGAGCGTTGATAAATACTTTTTTCACACCTTTCAAGCTTGGATCTTCATCATCAAAAGGACTTGCATCAATAATAAATAAACGCAATGACAATCCAATTTGTGGTGCAGCAAGACCAACACCATGAGCATTATACATGGTATCAAACATATTCTTGATAATGTCTTGAATATCTGGATTGTCGCGGTCTATAATTGCCGCTTGCTTTTTTAGCACAGGTGTGCCGTATGCAACTATCGGGTAAATCATGGTGCGAAATTAATGCTTTCTATAGGCATTTTGTTCAAGAAATGACTGTAAAATTATAACAGCGCTAATTGTATCTAATGCAGCCTTGTCTTGGCGCTGCTTTTTTGAAGCACCTCCTGCAACCAAAGTTGCCATAGCCATTTTACTTGTGAATCGCTCATCGATACGATGAATTGCCTTGTCGGGGAAGTTTTTAGAAAGATTCGTAATGAAATTATTCAGAGCTTCAATTGGACCACTCAAGTTCCCGTCGAGATGTTTTGGCTCTCCAACAACAAAAGCTTCGACAGTCTCTTTTTTTAGATACTCTTTTAAAAACTCCATTATTTCAGAAGAATGTACTGTTTTTAGAGGCCCTGCAATGATTTGTAGTGAATCAGTAACAGCTAATCCTATTCTTTTGGTGCCGTAATCAATAGCAATTATTCGGGCCATTTTTTTGAGCTATTATTGAACTGTGGTAATTGCAAAGGGATTTACTTTATCGCAGAACTTGATTTTGGACTTTCGGCCATAAACACATATTGAAGCATGTTTGCTCCCATTTTTAGTGCTTTTTGGCGTCCAGCCTCTGAATCATTATGAATCGAACGATCTTCCCATCCATCTCCCAAATCACATTCAAATGTATACATAACAACCAAACGGCCATTATGAATGATACCGAATGCTTGCGCTGGCTTACCATCATGTTCATGAATCTTAGGTAGGCCACCAGGGAAATCATATTTAGCGTGAAAAATTGGGTGAGAAGGTGGTAATTCAACTAAATCATGCTCTGGGAAAATTCTTTTTAGTTGGGGACGAATGAACATATCCATTCCATAATTATCATCGATATGAAGGAACCCTCCTGCAAGAAGATAATTTCTGAGATTTTCGGCATCAGATGGAGAGAAAATTACATTTCCATGTCCAGTCATGTGCACAAAAGGTAAACTTAGAATTTCGGCATCACCTGCATCAATAGTTACCGGTTCGGGAGAAATGTGCGTTCCTAAATTTTTATTTGAAAAGCTGATTAAATTAGGCAACGAAGTTGGATTTGCATACCAATCTCCTCCTCCACTATACTTCAAAAGACCAATGCTATAGGTTGATTGAGCATTAGCAGAACCAATAAATAATGTTAGAAAAAGTAAACTACGAATCATATAATTGCTTTCAACACAAATGACGTGAATTAGTTTGGTTTTTGGGCTATTGGTAAACGATGCCATGCCGAATTAACTTGAGAACAAGCTACTATTCCAGCCGTTTCGGCTCTTAAACGACTTTCACCTAAGGATATTGCTCGGAAGTTTGATTTCAAGGCCATAGCAATTTCATCCTCAGTAAAATCGCCTTCAGGACCAATCATAATAGTAATCAAATTCGAATCTGCAGCAATATCTAATAAATGTGATTTCTCAGACTCAATACAATGGGCAATAAGCTTCAATCCGTTGTGGGATTGATTTACAAATTCTTTAAAACTTGTTAACTCATTCAAGAGTGGAAGAAATGCATTTTGCGATTGTTTAACTGCAGCATGAACAATCTTTTCCATGCGTTGCATCTTAACCACGTTTCGCTCCGTGCGTTTAGTTAAAATTGGCGTAATGGAATCTACACCAATTTCGGTTGCTTTTTCCAAAAACCATTCAAAGCGTTCCATCATTTTTGTAGGAGCAATGGCAAGATGAAGAGAATAAGGTCTCGCCTTTTGTTCTCGTTTATAAATAATCTTGAGCTCTGAGTTTTTATTATTTACTTGAATGAATTCAGCTTCATAAATGCTTCCTTTGCCATCTAAAAGAATTGCATGTTGGCTTTCTTTTACGCGCAATACTTTTACTGCGTGATGGTTTTCTTCTTCACTTAAAAAAGCAGAACTCGAATTTGTTGGATCGATAAAAAATACGTGCAAAATCTGATCTTTAATTTACAGGTAAATAGTTAAATTCAAACAAGGGAATCACTGGTGCAATTAAGGTTTAATATCTAAGTATTTCAACATATTCCCTCTACTCTAGCCCATTAATTTTTTCTTATAAAAGTGCTATTTGGCCTCTATTGTTTCCAATACACTTGCAAGAGAAGCAACAAGGGCGTCGATCGTTTTAACTTGTTCCATAACGAGCGTCAACTTATTGTTTCTTTCCTTCAGCTTTGCTTTCCCTTGCAGGCGCGACATATGCTGCATTAAGGAAGCGAAAAAAGGACTTTGATAAAACGCTGATTTCTGATTGTGAACGAAATATCCTACGAAGGTTTGTTGTTTTAAGACCACTTTTTCGAAGCCCATTTTCTTCGCAATCCAACGTAAGCGTATCGTATTAATAAGCTCAATAGTGGCTTTAGGGATTTTACCAAATCGATCGATTAATTGGTTTTGAAAACGTAAGAGATCTTCTTCATTTTCAAAATTATCTAACTCTTTATAGAGAATTAATCGCTCCGAAATATTGGTCACATAAGCATCAGGAATGAGCAATTCTAAATCTGTGTCAATCTGGCAATCTGAAACCCAGATTTTACGTTTTTCTTCAATTTCCTCCTTAAATAAGTCACCAAAATCACTTTCCTTGAGCTCTTGAATTGCTTCATCAAGGATTTTTTGATACATCTCAAATCCAATTTCTGCGATAAAACCACTTTGCTCTGCACCTAAAATATCACCTGCTCCACGAATATCTAAATCGCGCATTGCAATATTAAAACCACTGCCAAGCGCTGCAAAATCCTCAATTGCCTGAAGACGCTTTCTTGCTTCTGTGGTTAATAATGAAACCGGAGTTGTAAGTAAATAACAAAAGGCTTTTTTATTACTCCGCCCAACTCTACCGCGCATTTGGTGTAAATCACTTAATCCAAATAAATGCGCATTATTAATAATGATTGTATTCGCATTTGAAATGTCTAAGCCTGACTCAATGATTGTTGTTGCTACTAATACATCGGCATTGCCATCAATAAAACGCATCATCACATCTTCAAGATCGTCTGGCTTCATTTGCCCATGACCAACAGCGACGCGCGTTCCAGGACAAAGTCTACGAATCATGTCGGCAACTTCTTGAATATTTTGAACTCGATTATTTACAAAGAAAACCTGTCCTCCACGCTGTAATTCAAATGATATCGCTTCGCGGATAATATCTTCATTGAAGGCATGTAATTCAGTTTGAACAGGATACCTATTTGGTGGCGGAGTATTGATAACACTCATATCTCGAGCTCCCATCATACTAAAATGCAAGGTTCTTGGAATTGGAGTTGCGGTGAGCGTAAGTGTGTCCACGTTCACTTTTATTTGACGAAGTTTTTCTTTGGCAGAAACGCCGAATTTCTGTTCTTCATCAATAATCATCAAACCTAAATCTTTCCATTGAACGTCTTTTGAAATTAAACGGTGGGTACCAATAAGAATATCAATTTGACCATTATTCAAGCGTTCAATTGTCTCCTTTTGCTCCTTTGCTGTTTTGAATCGATTTATATAATCGACATTACAAGGAAATGTGCTCAAACGTTCCTTAAAAGTTTTATAATGTTGAAGAGCAAGAATTGTAGTAGGCACTAAAACGGCAACTTGTTTTGAATCAGTAACTGCCTTAAAAGCTGCTCGGATAGCAATTTCAGTTTTTCCAAATCCAACATCACCACAAACTAAACGATCCATAGGCGCATCTTTTTCCATATCGCGCTTTACATCTTTGGTCGATTTAATTTGATCGGGCGTGTCCTCATAGATAAACGAGGCCTCTAATTCATTTTGTAAATAGGTATCTGGAGAAAATGCAAAGCCCTTCTTAGTGCGTCGTTCGGCATATAATTTAATTAAATCACGAGCAATATCTTTGACTTTACTCTTCGTCTTTTGCTTGAGAGCCGACCACGTATTGCTCCCTAACTTATTTAATTTTGGCGCTGTTCCATCTTTTCCGCTAAATTTTGAAATTCTATGTAAAGAATGAATACTTACATAAAGAATGTCATTGTCGCGATAAATAAGGCGAATTGCCTCTTGTTGTTTACCGTTTACATCGATTTTTTCGAGCCCTGCATATTTTCCTACTCCATGATCCACATGGGTAACAAAATCGCCAGGTTGCAAGCCTGATAGCTCTTTGAGCGTTATTGCTTCTTTTCGCGCATAGCCATCTTTTAACCTAAAACGATGGTATCGATCAAATAATTGATGATCGGTGAAACATGCTATTTTCGTGTCAAAATCGGTGAAGCCTTCGTGCAAAGCATAGGTGATAGGCGTGAATTGCACATCTTTACCTATGTCTTCAAAAATTGCATAGATGCGTTCAATCTGTTTTGGATTCTCAGAAAAAATATAATTATTAATTCCATTTTTAGCATTTTCTAAAAACTTAGAAGTAATTAAATCAAAGTTTTTGTTGAACCCTGCTTGCGGTTGGGAATGCACTATCAAAGGTTCAACTTTAGCGAAGACTTTACCATTCCCCGACTCTATCGTATTAAAAGAGAGAATTCCTTTGGAGATAATTTCTCTTGAGCAATAAAGCTCTTCAGGAGCAAGATTTAAGCTAATTTCCTTTCCATGCTCATAAACATCGACTGATTTCTGATATTCCTTTTCAATTTTCTGAAGCACCAATTCTGATTCTCTGATCCAAATGGTTGAACTTTCAGGAATAAACTCAAGAAAACTTTCACGACTCTCTCTTAATATTTTACCTTGAACATCAGGTACAATTTGAACAAAATCTAAGGCCTTAACAGAAAGCTGATCCTCAGGATTAAAAGACCTTACAGAGTCGACTTCTTCACCAAAAAACTCAATTCTGAAGGGAAATTCATCTGAAAATGAAAATACATCTAAAATTCCTCCTCGAATTGCGAATTGCCCAGGCTCAATAACGAAATCGACCCGCTCAAATTCATAATCTTGCAATAATTCATTCAGAAAATCGATGGACAATCGGTCGCCTCGTTGAATTTTGTATGTATTCCTTTTAAGATTTCCATGTGTTACAACCCGTTCAAAAAGAGCTTCGGGATAAGTTACGATGCAAGGATGCTTTTTGTAATTGTTGAGCCTTGAAAGTACTTCTGCACGCAGTAATTTATTGTTTGCATCGACCGAATCTGGATCATATGGCTTTTTGTAAGAGGCGGGAAAAAACAACACAGAATCATCTCCCAACAAGCGCTCTAAGTCATTTAAGAAATATGCAGCCTCTTCTTTATCGGGAATAACAATAATTAAAGGTGAACTTAATTTTTCAGAAATTGAAGCCGCAAAAATCGACTCGAGAGAACCTGACAAACCTTTAATGGCAATTCGGTTTGTTGATTTAAGTTTTAGTTGCTGATTAATTTCAGCAATAATTGGATGTGAAGAATATTTCTCTAAAAGTTGTGTCGTTGTCAAAGCAAAGGAATAACCGCTTTCCCGATTTATTGTTTAATTATAATGAATGATCAATTAGTTTTCTTTGGCAACGTATTGAAGCTGCTTATTTTCGTCGACATGTTTATGCAAATACTGCATGGATTCTTCAACCATAGCTGTTGAGCCGATAAAAAGCGGACAACGTTGATGAATATCCGTTGGTTTTATTTCCAAAATATCGTTGAATCCATCAGTAGCTTTTCCACCTGCTTGTTCTACCAACATAGCCATTGGATTGCACTCATACATTAGTCGTAATTTCCCTTTCGGAGATGCAAGCGTTGTTGGATAAATGTAAATTCCGCCCTTGATTAAATTCCGGTGAAAATCACTCACTAGTGAACCTATATATCTCAGTGTATAGGGCTTATTATTGGCTTTATCATCGATTTGTAAGCTCTTAATATACGTGCGCACTCCTTCCGGAAAATGCACAAAATTTCCCTGATTTACAGAATAAATATTTCCGCCTTTAGGGATTCTCATATCGGGATGAGATAAACAAAACTCACCGATTGATGGATCTAAGGTAAAGCCATTTACTCCATTTCCTGTGGTATAAACCAGCATCGTTGAAGATCCATAAACGATGTAACCTGCGGCAACTTGGTCGGAACCATACTGCAAGAAATCTTGAACTGTGGCAGGTCCGTTCTTGGTTTTTCTCCGGTAAATGGAAAAAATAGTACCGATGGATACATTTACATCAATATTTGAAGAACCATCTAAAGGATCCATTGCAACGACATACTTACCGCTACTTGAAGGACCGTCAAATAAGATTATTTCATCGTTTTCTTCGGAAGCAACTCCAGCACATTCTCCACCAGAGGCTAATGCTGCCAAGAATTGTTCGTTGGCGAAAACATCTAATTTTTTTTGACTTTCTCCTTGGATGTTTTCGGCACCTGCTTCTCCAAGAATATTAACCAATCCGGCTTTGTTGACCTCATTGTTAACAATCTTGGCAGCGATACTGATATCACTCAATAAAGATGATAATTCTCCTTTTGCAAAGGCAAAATCGGCCTGACGATCAATGATAAATTCACCAAGCGTTACGACACTGCGGCGGGGACGATACATGCTGCTTTAGTTTGATTTAGGTAGTCAAATATACAACTTTTGATGATTCTTAATTGAAAGGATATCGAAACTAGTAACCTGCTGATTATCAATTTTTTATTACTCTATTTTACTTGATTCAAAACAAAACTCAAAGTTTAGAAAACAGAAAATATCAGAATTGTCTATATTTGAAATCCATCTATGTTTCGAATTTTACACACCAATGAAAAGACTAATTACTAAAATATTTATTATCCTACTAATCGGGATTTCAACAAAGGGAAATAGTCAGGTGACACTTGAAGATAGCTTTATGGTGAATGGGCTAATGCGAAATTACTTTTTATATGTTCCAGCTATTAATTCAGCCCAAGAACCGGTTCCATTAGTATTGAATTTACATGGATATGGATCAAATAAAATTGAACAATTATTTTATGGTGATTTTCGCGCTATCGCTGATACTGCTAATTTTATGATTGCTGTGCCAAATGGTTCAATTGATTTAAATAGTACATTATCTTGGAATACTTTCGGAATCGGGACAGTTGATGATGTTGATTTTATCTCTCAATTAATTGACAGAATAAATACAAGCTACAGTGTTGATCAAAACAGGATATACAGCACAGGTATGAGTAATGGAGGGTTTATGAGTTACGAATTAGCTTGTCAATTAAGCAATAGAATAACGGCTGTCGCCTCTGTGACTGGTTCAATGTTATCCTCAAAATTCGCTCTATGCAATCCAACTCATCCTATTCCAGTAATGCAAATTCATGGCACTATGGATGGAACAATTCCATATGAAGGCAATTTTGCATTTAGCTCGATAGATTCTTTAGTTGCATTTTGGAGAACGCAAAATCAATGCAATCCATCCGCAGAATTTGAAGCTGTGCCAAATATTGTTATTTCAGACAATTGCACTGCAGAGCATTATACTTGGAATTCTAATACTTCAATTAGTAGTGTTGAATTTTATAAAGTTATTGGTGGTGGTCATTCTTGGCCCGGTGCAATTATTAATATAAATACTACAAATATGGATTTTAGTGCGAGCAAAGAAATCTGGAGATTTTTCAGTCAGTATAGAAAAAACGAATTAGTCTCAAGTGTTTCGGATATAAGTTTGAATGGAAAAGAATTATTGCTTTTCCCGAACCCAAGCACCGGTGAAATTTATATCAAACTCGATGACAAAGAAAAATATAATTACTTTATAATAAATCATTTAGGTCAAAAAATACATGAAGGTACAAACAGCTTTGTAAATTTCAAATGCACCTTGAAAGAAAAAGGAATTTACACGATAGTTTTGAGAAATACGAATCAAACCATTTATCAAAGATTCATAATTAATTAGGGTCCACTTAAAATCACCTAAAATTTTGATTATGTGAATGTTATAATGTTTAATTTGATGTGCATTATTTGATGAAATTGATCAGATTGTATGCATCATAAATTATTATTTTTATTGTTTTCTAGAATTTGGCTTAGCCAGCAACACGCCATCTCCTTCGTTAAGAGTATTTTGAAGTCCTATTTGTACATCATAAAATCCTCTTGTCTCGCATCTGACGTGTTTCTGACTTTTTAAGTTAACCCTATTTAGGGTTCACTCAAAAACGTTTAATTCCTATTAAATGAGTTATTTATCATGGAGACAACCATTACTATTGCATGGGTTTTTTCAATTATATGCAAAAATCCTTGCATCAAGATTAACTTTTCACATGAATTTAAAATTTTAAAAACTAGCCAGAAATACGGCGTTTGCTTCTTTACAGCCATTTCGAAGTATTAAATATACATCGTCAATGTCTGTTCCTTGCATCCACCGCATTTCTGACTTTTTGAGTAAACCCTATTTATTCAATTGTAAAAATAGCAATCACAAAAGAAAAAGGCGAACTTCTAAAGAGAAATTCGCCTAAACCATATAATTATATCTATTTGATCAAATAGTTACAATACTTTTGTTTCTGAAGAACATTTGATTATCTATCATATCTAGGACAATTGTATGTTCGTTGGAAATAGAACCCGAAAGAATTTGCTTACTTAATTCATTTAGGACTTTCCTTTGGAATAGCCTTTTCACTGGTCGAGCACCAAATTGAGGATCATAACCTAATTGTGCTAACCATTCAATTGCTTCTTCCGTTGCTTCGATATGATATCCTTGTTCTTCCAGCAAATGCTGCACACCTTTAAACTGGATTCTTACGATTTGTTCAACATCTTCTCTTGAAAGAGGCTGAAACATAATGATATCATCGATTCGATTTAAAAATTCAGGACGAATAGTTTTCTTTAAAAGTTCAAATACCTTGACTTTAGCTTCAGCCACAACTTCTTCATAATTTGTTGGGTTCATCTCTTCAAACGACTCTTGAATACTATGAGAACCAATGTTTGAGGTCATTATAATGATTGTGTTTTTGAAATTCACAACCCTTCCTTTATTATCAGTTAATCGACCATCGTCCAAAACTTGTAATAAAATATTGAAAACATCAGGATGAGCTTTCTCAATTTCATCGAGCAAAACAACACTATATGGCCTTCTGCGGACAGCTTCTGTGAGTTGACCACCTTCATCATAACCAACATATCCTGGAGGAGCCCCAACTAAGCGACTTACAGAATGCCTTTCCTGATATTCGCTCATGTCGATGCGCGTCAATGCTTGATCATTATTGAATAAAAACTCAGCTAAAGCCTTAGCCAACTCAGTTTTCCCAACACCCGTCGTTCCTAGAAATATAAAAGAACCAATTGGTCGCCTTTTGTCTTGCAAACCTGCACGCGCTCTACGAATAGCGTCTGAAACAGCTTCAATAGCTTCATCCTGCCCAACGACACGTTTGTGCAATTCGGTTTCGAGATGCAATAATTTTTCACGTTCACTCTGAAGCATTCGAGTCACAGGAATTCCTGTCCAACGACTTACAACGCCAGCAATATCCTCTGAATCCACTTCTTCTTTAATCATTGCCTTCCCGCTTTGAGTGTCTAGCAATTGTACTCTTAAAGATTCGATAGCTAATTCGGCATCCTTTATTTTTCCGTAACGTAGTTCAGCAACTTTACCAAAATCACCTAAGCGTTCCGCTTGTTCAGCTTCTAATTTATATTGATCAATGTCTTCTTTATTCTTTTGAATTTTGTCAAGGACATCCTTTTCACTTTGCCATTTTGCTTTAAAACTGTTACGTTCATCTTCGAGATTGGCAATTTCTTCACTCAAGGATGCCAATTTCTTTTCATCGTTTTCGCGTTTTATCGCCTCACGTTCAATCTCTAATTGTCGAATCCTGCGCTCCATTTCATCTAATTCTTCAGGTAAGGAATTTATTTCCATCCTTAATTTAGATGCCGCTTCATCAATAAGATCGATCGCTTTGTCTGGCAGAAAGCGATCATTGATATATCGCTGACTCATTTCAACAGCAGCTATAATTGCTTCGTCTTTAATGAGAACTTTATGGTGATTTTCGTATTTTTCTTTTAAACCCCGTAAAATTGAAATAGCATCTTGCGTGTCTGGTTCATTGATAAGTACTTTTTGGAAACGACGCTCAAGGGCCTTATCTTTTTCAAAATACTTTTGATATTCACTTAAAGTTGTAGCGCCTATAGCACGCAATTCTCCACGAGATAATGCTGGTTTTAGAATGTTTGCCGCATCCATGGCCCCTTCGCCTCCTCCAGCTCCAACAAGCGTATGAATCTCATCAATAAATAATACAATATCTCCTTCTGATTCTGTTACTTCCTTGACTACTGACTTAAGTCGTTCTTCAAATTCACCTTTGTATTTAGCTCCAGCAATCAGAGCTCCCATGTCGAGTGAATAAATCAATTTACTTTTCAAATTTTCTGGCACATCACCATTCACAATTCTATGCGCTAAACCTTCTGCGATTGCGGTTTTACCTACACCAGGTTCTCCAATTAATATAGGATTGTTTTTAGTTCGGCGTGATAAAATTTGAAGAACACGTCGAATTTCTTCATCCCGCCCAATCACAGGATCTAATTTCCCTGATTGAGCCATGACGTTTAAATTCTTCGCATATTTATTCAATGCATTGTAAGTGTCTTCGCTAGTTTGCGAATTAACATTCCTTCCTTTACGTAATTCTGTAATAGCTGATTTCAAATCCTTTTCGTTAATGCCAGAATCTTTGAGTAATCTGCTTACAGAGTCATTCCCAGACAAAAGAGCTAAAGCAATATGTTCGATAGAAACAAATTCGTCCTTCATTGCTGTCATTAATGCTACCGCCTTATTTAAAACTTGCTGGGCATTACTGCTCAAATAAATTTGACCACCTGAAACTTTGGGATAAGACTCAACCATGCGATCTAATGCCGATTCAAGTGCATTTGAGTTTACACTTAATTTTTTAAATAAATAAGGCAATACATTTTCGTCAACCTGAAGCAATCCTTTTAATAAATGACCGCATTCTACAGCCTGTTGACCATGCTGAGTAGTAATTTGCTGAGCTTCTTGAACAGCTTCTTGCGATTTTATAGTAAAATTATTAAAGTTCATAAGGTTATTTTTTCAAGAATTCAACTTTTCAATTTATTGACCAAGTCAAAATACGCGCTAACGTGTCATGCAGCTCCTTAAGAAAAAGACATATTGTCTAAACATCAAAGATATTAGCGACAAATTGACATTGCACCTAAATTAATCTAAATTTAGTTTAACTTAACCTTTTAAAATTTTGGATAATTGAGAATTGAATGGCTAAATTTCAATGAAAAGATAAATCCATTTTATTGACTATTTTGATTTTCACAAGCATTTCGAGTGCTATTATTTAATCAACTGTTTCTAGTAATTCAATGTATGTAAGTGAATATGTTTTTAATGTCAATTTAATCAATCGAGGTATTTATAGACTTTATCTTTGACCATGCACATACTTATAGTAGAAGACGAACCAAAGCTAGCTAACCTTCTTCGCGAAGCACTTGAGCAGCATGATTATACATGTGAAGTAGCTTATGATGGATTGATGGGAAAAAAGCTAGCGAGCAAAAATACTTACCATCTTGCCATACTTGATATTATCATTCCATATTTGAACGGAATTGAGTTGTGTCAAGAAATTCGGAAAATAAATAGCTCTATGCCTATTTTGTTTTTAACAGCTTTAGGCACTACAGATGATAAAATTGCTGGATTTGAAGCAGGTGCGGATGATTATCTTGTAAAACCATTTGAGATTAAGGAGTTAATGGCAAGGGTGAAAGCTTTAACTAGGCGCTCTTCAGGATTTTCAGAAATCATGCGAGAATTAAAAGTTGCTGATTTAACGCTCAATTTAGATAGAAAGATTGCTTCACGTGGCAATAAAGACATTGAATTAACGGCTAAGGAATTTGCCCTTTTAGAATATTTGATAAGAAACAAAGGGCGCGTATTATCAAGGACAATCATTGCCGAAAAGGTTTGGGACATAGATTTTGATACAGGTACTAATGTTGTTGATGTTTATATTAACTTTCTGCGCAAGAAAATAGACAAAGAATTTGACCATAAACTAATTCAAACTAGGATTGGGTCTGGTTATTTTTTAGACGATAAATAAGTGCAATTAAGATCAAGTTTAACCATACTTTTTGCAGGAATTACAGGCTGTATCCTGCTAATTTGTTCGCTTGCAATCTACCTTCTTTCAGCTCAGTTTAGAGAGCACGATTTTGAGGATCGCCTGACTAAGAAAATTGATGCTACCGCTAGGTTATATGTTGATATCGAAGAAGTTGATGCTAGGCTTTTAAGAATTATTCAACAACAAGAATTAGGTAAGCTTCCAAATGAACAGATACAAATATTTAGCTTAAATGGTGATGAGGTATATCGTTCTGATGAGATAAAATACTTCGATGTGCCTTTAGCCTTCATTTCCGAGGTTGCTAAATCAGATGAGAGCCATTCAAAGATTAAGAATTTCGAAGTCTTTGGAAAGAAATATCAGGGCGAATCAGGTACTTTCATAGTAATAGCTGGAGGTTATGACAAGTTTGGTTTAAGCAAGTTGCGCTATTTGAGAAACGTCCTAATTATAGTTACACTAGGAGGAATATTAATATTTTTTCTGTCTGGTTGGTTTTATACAGGCCGTGCGCTTTCTCCAATCTCTAGAGTAATTAGTCAAGCTGAGCAAATGACTCCTGATAATCTCGGTGCAAGACTTAATGAGGGAAATGGGAATGATGAACTTGCGCGAATGGCGCGGACATTCAACAATTTATTGGATCGCATTGAAGCTTCATTTATTTTACAAAAAACGTTCGTTGCAAATGCGTCTCATGAATTGAGAACTCCGTTAACAATAATAACCGGTCAACTGGAAGTTGTTTTAATGAGAGAGCGCGAAGCTTCTGATTACAAGGCTACAATTGAAAGTGTTTTGGAGGATATAAAAAGATTAAATATCATTTCAAATACCTTGCTGTTGCTTGCTCAGGCCGAAAAAGAAAGGACCGATATTGTAGTTAGCAGAATACAAGTTGATGAGCTTCTTTGGATGATGAAAAGTGATTTAACAAAAAACCACGCGAGTTACCAAATAAGTGTGCAGTTTAAAAAAACGCCCGAACATGAGAATGATTTTACTATTGAGGGCAACGAGCATTTACTGAGAACTGCCATTATGAACGTCGCAGAAAATGCTTGCAAATTTTCGGATGATAAAAAAGCGGAAATTATTCTAGATTATAACGAGACGAATGTTTCGATACTCGTTATTAACCAAGGAAAAGGAATTCCAGAAGAAGAATTGAAATTGATATTCCAACCTTTTTTTCGTTCTAAAACTGTTACACAGCAGCCAGGGCATGGTCTAGGACTGGCAATGGTTGATAAAATTATTAAATTACACCATGGTGAAATCGAAGTTGAATCAGTGCTAAATTCCTTTACGAAATTTACGTTAAGACTTCCAAGGCTCAAGAACTAAAAAGATTAATTGGCTTTTAATTGGGTTTCAATCTAATCTTAATAGCGTATTCGGACATTTGTTAAATTATTTACCAATTTAACACTACGCTATGGAACCAATTAAAAAAACGAGTAAACCAATCGTATACTCAGCTTTGATAGCTTTGATAATTTCCTTGCTTTTTACAGGAATGTTCCTGAATCAAAAGATAATATAAAGGAGGAATTATCTGCTGAGAAATTACAAACTCAATCTCTAACTCAATCTAGAGAATTGCTTCAAAAAGATATCGTTGACCTTGAATCAAGAATTGCAATGGTAATTAAATCCGAAAGTGATATTCAAGAAAAAGTAACTTCTTTGAGTTTAACGAACGCTCAATTAGAAAATGAGAAGTCAGCACTATCAATAAAAAACAAGTTTATTCAAGGGAAGATTAACAAGTTAAAACAGATTGAAAAAGAGCTATCAGAACTCCGCTTACAAAATGACAAAAACTCCTCTCAATGGAATTCGGAGAGAGAAAAATTACAACAAACCATCGCTGCTCTTGAAAAAGATAAGCAAGGTTTATTTACTCAACTTGAAAGCCGAAAGACCGTAGCAGCCGATTATTTTAGAATTGAAGCACTTAGGAATAAAGGTAACAAACAAAGCCGCAAAGCTTCAAAAACTCATAGAATCTTAGTGAGTTTTGGATGGAATGATGCACTAACAAAAGAGTTTACAAATAGTCCAGTGTATTTAACATTGTCTGGACCTGGAACATCGAAAATGACATCCTCTACTAGTGAAAAAGTTTTAATTACTATGGATAAACAATCGATAGAAATTCCAGTATTTGCTCAGTCTAAAATCCAATCTGTTAACAAAGGTCGTCAGGAAATTATCATGACAACGAAATCGAGATTATTGCCTGGTGTTTACCAAGCAGATGTTTACACAGATAAATATCATTTAGGTGGTGCTCAAATTAAACTAGATTAACCATGGTAACTATCCAGATTGAAAAGGAACAACTGCCTTTGCTGCCTTTGTTTTTAGTAAGAGAAAGAAGTAATACTGATTGATCATCAAAGCTTTACAATGTTGTATTCTATGTAATAATGATAAAAACAAATGCAAAATTACTCTATTAAGTCATGATGGTTTTATTTGTGTAAATACAACTATCTGGTATGCTTCAAACGAACATATTTGCTTGAAAGGAGGAATAACGATTCCAATAAAATGCATATACGATATTGAATTGTAGTAGGTTTAGATTCAATAAAAAACGCCTCTCAGAATTTCTCTGGAGGCGTTTTGCTTTTTTACCAAAATGTGAATTAATGACTAACCACCAATTTTCGTGTAGCTTTTCCCGAGCTTGAAACTACCTCAACGAAATAAATTCCGTTGCTAATTGATGAAATATCTATGCTTGCATTAATGCTACTAGATTCCATCTGATAAACCAATCTACCTTGTATATCTCGCAGTGAGATATACACTTCGTGGGATTCCTTTTCAAGTTGAATGGTAACAATATTATTGGCTGGATTTGGCATTAAATTATAGGAAAACTCTTCTTTCAATAAAATTCCCGTAGGATCGCTTTCGGTGTAAATTCCAATATTATCGATATATAAATTACTACCGCCACGGTTATATGCCGAAAACCTCAACATAACCTTAGTGCCAGAAATTAATGGCAATAAATTACTGTGGAAATTTGCCCAATGAGTCGAATTAAATGGTTTGAAATTCGTCCAAAGCGTATCTACCGTTGTGAGCTCAGAGCCCCCTTTTCTAAAGATTGGATTCCAAGAAAAACCGCAATCATCAGAATATGCAACTTCCATTGTATCAGAAAGAGTAGCGCCTCGATATCGGTAGGCATAATCGAATCTTACTACAAACGAATCTGCATTGCTCGGAATGTCCATGGTTGGTAAATAAATTTCATCCCACTGCCCTTTTCTTGTATAATTTAAAAATTGCATTCTTGCAGAATAGTAACTATTCACTAAACCTAAAGTATTTATAGTATCCCAGGTTCTATTGTAATCAGGATTGCGAAGATAAAGTCCATTAGAACTTAAGTCATTAGATTCGAAACTCTCTGCATAAGGCAATACTGCAGTATTTTGCACCTGAACTTGCATCGTGCGTTGATTGTTTATTAGTTCACGCTCAATGATGTTTCCTGACATATCAATTCGAGCGTGAAGCTCATGACTTCCTGGACTTAAAATGATATTAAATAAGTTCAAGGTTTCGCTCTCGCCCGCTTGCAGAGTTCCATTCCATGGTGATGTTCCTGCAGAATTACCATCAAGAAACAGCTCAATTTGTCCACCTCCAATAGATTCAGTGCCACTGTTTTTAAGCGTCAATTGTATTTCTTGACTTCCCGCGCAAACGACATTTGGCAATTGAATAGATGAAATCTCAATATCTAATCCCGAAGTATTAGGCGGCACTGGAGTATGACTCAAGCTTAGGAAATTATAAGCAGCTTCCAAATTGATGATTCCTCTACCATAAGTATTGTCTTCACCTACATCGCCCAAGTCGGTTGCAGATTGATACAAGGCATTCAAAATCTCCCTTCCCGCCAGGAAAGGAAATGCTTCTTTAAGAAGTAGCACTGAGCCGGCAACGTGTGGACCAGCCATAGAAGTACCTGAGTATTCCGCGTATTGATCCCATTGAACACTCGAACGAATATTCACTCCAGGAGCAGAAACTTCGGGTTTAATTTTCCAAGCATCAGGTACATCGCACGAAGTTGGACCACGAGATGAGAAACTTGCGATATTCAAATTAGCATTGTTTGCATCTAAAGCTCCAACCGTAAAAATGCTTAAACTATCAATGGTAACATATTGAGGAAGGCTAATTGTTCCAGGACCAGGCCCTTTATTTCCAGCAGAAAATTCAAG